>ERZ501011.242-NODE-242-length-16475-cov-12.844884_pt1 | contig 16475 bp, 17 predicted proteins | sample MGYA00248833_ERZ501011 | MGnify/ENA primary metagenome ERZ501011 (study PRJEB25958, sample SAMN03398530) | human skin metagenome | study: EMG produced TPA metagenomics assembly of the Human Skin Microbiome Metagenome (human skin metagenome) data set. | reverse complement strand
TCTTTCGTAGTCCACGACGGCCGCCAGGCCGCAGGTACTGAGGTGCGAGGAGCGCAAGCCGCCGGGCCGAGCAAGCGACCACGGAGCGCGTCGAGGTCGACGAGCCTCGAAGCTCAGGGCGACTCAGCGACCCTTGAACTCGGGTTTGCGCTTCTCGAAGACGGCGGTGATGGCCTCGGTGAGGTCCTCGCTGGGCAGGAACGCGGAGTTCCACGCGGCGACGTAGCGGAGGCTGTCGTGGACGGCGGCGCTGCGCGAATGGTCGAGAACGGACTTGATGCCGTGGACCACGAGCGGCGGGTTGTCGGCGATCTCGCGGGCGGTCGAGCGGGCGAGCTCGAGCACGGCGGTCTGATCGTCGGCGACGTCGTTGACCAGACCGATCTTCTCGGCGCGGGCGGCGTCGATGTCCTTGCCGGTCAGCGCCAGCTCCCGCATGTGACCGTCGCCGATGATGAACGGCAGGCGCGCGAGTGTGCCCACATCGGCGACCATCCCGACCTTCACCTCACGCACGCTGAACTTGGCGTCGGCGCTGGCGTAGCGCACATCGGCCGCGCAGATCAGGTCCACACCGCCACCGATGCACCAGCCGGACACGGCTGCGACCACCGGCTTGCGACAGTCGGCGACCGCGGTGATGCCGGCCTGGAGTGTGCGGAGCGAGTCGAGGAATTCGGTGCGCGGCGCCGCTTTCGCGTCCCCGGCGAGGACGGCCGACAGCGTCCCGCCCATCGCGACGAGGTCGAGGCCGTAGGAGAAGTTCTTGCCCGACCCCGTCAGCACCACCGCGCGCACTTCCGGATCGGTGTCGAGGTGCCCGAACAGCTCCGGGAGTTCCTGCCAGAAGTCCGGTCCCATGGCATTGCCCTTGCCCGGGCCGATGAGGGTGACCTCGGCGATGTGGTCGGAGACGGTGACGTCGAACGCGGTCCAGGCGCGGTCGTTCCAGGCGTGGTCTGTCATGCGAGGGAGCCTACTCGGCGGTCAGAACCGGCCGTGTCCGGATCCGCCGACGGCAACCGACGGCGACCGGTCGGGGCGAGAGCGGTGCGTCGACCCTGTTAGATGGGCACATGAGCGGATACATCCAGGAGGACATCGACCCGGAGGAACTCGCGCACCGGACCGAACTCGCGTCCGCGATCGCGGGCAGCGTCCGGGACTTGATCGATGCGACGGTGCGCACCGAGGTCGGTGAGACAGACATCGCGGAGGCGAGGCGGCTCATCGCCGCCGCCACCGAGATCCTCCGGAAGGACCAGCTGCCGGGCCCGTTCGGCATCCGATTCAACTCCGACGGCACCAAACGGTCCTGGGGCAATGCCGTTCTGGGGCGGCGGAACCCGATCGCACCGCCGGTCGAGCTCCATCACGAATCCGAGTACAGCTGGCTCGAGGTCGCACTCGGTCCCCAGTACGAGGGTCCGGCCGGACTCGTCCACGGCGGCGTGCTCGCGCTCGTCTTCGACCAGCTGCTGGGCTCGACCGCGGAGTTCCAGGGTGTGCCCGGGATGACCGGCACCCTCACCGTCCGGTATCGGCGCGGTACGCCGCTCGGGGTGATCCGCGGCGAGGCGCGCGTCGATCGGGTCGAGGGTGTGAAGACGTTCGTCACGGGGACGATCTCGGTCGACGGCCAGCTCACGGCCGAGTGCGAGGGGATCTTCATCCTGCCGCGGTGGGCTCGCGGTGAGGTGCCCGACGCCATGCGGAACTCGGTCGGCGAGGGCTGACGCCCCGCCACCGTCGACAGACCCCCGACGCGGCCGGCCCGTCGCCCGATGACTGGTCAGACCTCCGCGTGAGTCGGCCGCGGCCCGACAGGCGAGTAGCGCGCACACAGGAACGCGCCGTTGCGTGCGAAGTCCTGCAACTCGAAGTCGTAGGCGCGCGGGAAGAGTGGTCGGCCCGACCCCAAGGTGACGGGCGCGATCGACACGATGACGTCGTCGAGCATTCCGGCTTCGGCGAACTGCGCGGCGAGGTCGCCGCCGCCCACGACCCAGACGTGGCGGTCGCCCGCTGCGTCGACCAGACGGTCACGGAGGTCTCCGGGGCTCCCGGCGACCACCGAGATGGTGTCCGACACCGGCGTCAGTGACTGATGGGTGAAGACGAACGTCGGTATGTCGTATGGCCACGGCTTCCCGTCGGAGACCTCGTGGTCGAGGATCCACCGGTAGGTCGTCGCGCCCATCACGGCGACACCGACCTGCCGGAAGAAGTCGTCGTAGTTCATCGGCCCGCCCTCCTCGAGCGGCTGGCTGAGCAGCCAGTCGAGGTTGTCCCGGTCGTCGGCGAGGAAGCCGTCGAGGGTCGTTGCCGTGTAGTAGCGGAATGCCATCAGAATCCTCCGGAGTGTTTGCGGTGCCACATGATCGGGTCGGGATCGAGAGTCGGGGCGGTGACGTCGACGCCGGAGTCCCGCAGCATCCAGCGGGCGACGAGCCGACGATGTGCGGAGAACGTCAACACGTGCGCGACGATCTGGGAGAGCAGGAACGATTCGGGTGGGTCGCACAAGGCGTCGATCACGCGGTCCTGCCACGCGCCGCGTCGGTCGATGTCACGGATCAGGGCGAGCCAGCGCGGTGCAATGTCGCGATGCAACTCGATGAGGTCGGTCAGTTGGGTCGGTGCGGCCGGCGGCAGGTCGGCTCCCTCGATCGTCGACAACCAGGGGAGTTTGTCGCCGACCAGATGGGAAATGACTTCTGCGAGAGACTCTTCCGGTCCACTCCAGGACAGCAGCTGGTTACCCGCGAGACGCGGCGCGGTCCACGACGCGGCGTCGAGCCCCTTCGCGGCGTCGAGGAGCGCCTCGATGTCGTCGAGGTCGTGGCGAATCATGAGCATCACCACATTGCCCGCATCCTCGGTCGTGGGTGAGCCGCTGTCGACGTACAGCGCAGTGGGCGAGTGGAAGTGGATGCCGTTCGGCGCCGGCAGCCAGTGGCTGTGCTCTCCCACCGCACCCATGCGGCCGGGACTGTGTCCGAAGGCGCGGCTGAAAGCACGCGAGAAGCCGTCGACGGACGAGTACCCGGACTCGAAGGCCACATCGGTCACCGACTGTCCCCGCTGGAGGAGCCACGCCGCACGTTCGAGGAGGACGCGGCGCCGCAGGGCCACCGGTGCCTCGCCGGCACCGCGCCGGACCTGCCGGGTGAAGTGGAACGGCGACGCGTAGGCGCCCGAGGCCATGTCGTCGAGCGAGGTGTTGTCCTCGGACAGCACCGCGTCGAGAAGCTGCCGGAGACGGTCACGGTCGGTAGAGGTCACCCTCTGAGTATGGAACCGCGAAAGCCGTTCCCGCCCGACCGAAATTGCTCCACCGGGCGGCGGTGCCGATCAGTCCCTCGTCAGCAGGGGGATCAGACGTTCGGTCTTGGCCTCGGTCCAGCCCGGCGGCTGCAGGATCTTGGCCCAGGCTGCCGGGATCGCGGACATGTAGTTGTGTCCGTGGCCGTCGGGGACTCCGACTGACACCGCCATGTCGGCGCTGACCTGCAAGAAGGTCACGAACGGGATCCACCGCATCGCCGACAGCACGTCGCGTCCGGGTTCCTCCTCGAGCCAGTCCGGCTCGCGGAGGATCAGTCGCGGGTTCCACCACGAGATCGGATCGGAGGCGTGCTGCAGATACACCGCGCGACCCGACGGCGACGTCCACTCGGTGGTCGGCTTGTCGAGGTCGGGTGCGTCGGCGATGAATCGGACCTGTCGTCCGTCGTCGTAGGTGGGCAACACTTCCGGCGTCCCGTCGTCGCGTGACCCGGTCGTGTCCACCCACAGTTTGTTGTTGAAGGTCGGTCCGCTGAACAACGCACCGTCGGTTCGCGCGCTCAGCGCCGGGATGGTCCCGAACGCCGACTCGGCCGCGAACGAGCCGAGGCTCTCGCCGAAGACGACGAGCTTGGGGCGTTGGGCCTCGGGTACCTCGCGCACCCGTTCCGAGACCGCCTCGAAGAGCGCCTGCCCGGCCTGCCGCGCGCGTTCCTTGTCGACGAGGAACGACAACCAGCTCGGCAGGTACGAGTACTGCATGCTCACCGTCGCCGTGTCGCCGTTGTACATGTACTCGAGCGAGTCCACCGTCGCCTGGTTGATCCACCCGGTGCCGGTGGTGGAGGCGACCGCGATGAGTTTGCGCTGCAACCCGCCGGCGCGGACGAGTTCCTCTGCGGCGAGTTCGGCATTGGCACGCAGATCTGTACCCGAGCCGAGCCCGACGTAGGCGCGGATCGGTTCCATGGCGGGGGACCCGTTGAACGCGCTCAGCTCTTCCACGGTGGGCGACACCGAGATGAAGATCCGGCCTTGACGCCCGAGCGAATCCCAGGTCACCAGCGAGCCCGGACCGCCCGAGCGCTGCGGGGTGGTCGGCGGACTGGAGTCCGCGGTCGTCTCGTCGTTGACCGCGGCGAACGACGAGTTCAGCGCCTGCATACCGTAGTTGGCGACGACGCCGTTGAGGACCAGCACCGTGATGATGATCGCGATGGTCGCCGCGGCGAAGGCCGAGATACGCGGCGGCGCCACGCGATTGAGTTTCCGGACGAGCCACTTCACCCCGTCGCCCCACGCCTGCCCGATGGTCATCAGCAGGGCGAAGACCACCACGGCGATGAGCAGGATCTGCGGGTAGGCCGTCCAGGACAGGAGGTCGACCCCCATCATCGTCCGGACCTGGTCCTGCCACCGCTGGAACGCGACCAGCATGACGACGGTGCCCGCGATCGCGGCCAGGCCCAGCGCCGCCCAGAGTCGGCGCATCGGCGCGGGCCAGGGTTCCTCCCGGGAGATCATGTAACGGATCAGCCAGGACACCAGCACACCGAGGCCGTACCCGACCGCGGCCGAGGCCCCGCTCACGATGCCCTGGAACAGCGGCCCGCGCGGCAGGAGCGACGGCGTCACCGACAGCCACAGAAAGACGAGCGCGACCGTCAACCCGACGCAGGAATACCGGTGGAGCCGCCGCCGCCACCACCACGACGGCTTCTGTCCTTCTGCCGGGCCGGTGGCGCCGGACTGCTCCGGAACCGATGCTTCGTCCGGTTCCGGAGCGGCAGGTGGTTGCGAGGTGGGCGTGGTCGACGACACGTGGGTTCCTCTTTTCTCGAGAACCCGAAAACCGTAACACCGATCGCGGTGTGGCAGCGGCGCTTACGGCGACCGTGACCGTGGTGCCATCCAGCGGCGTCCGTTACTTGACCTCGGACCGCAGAATCCGTAGCACCCCGAACGCCAGGGGCAGCCCGATCCAGATCACTGCCGAGACGAGCATCCTCGCCCATTCGCCCCCGGTCGCCCAGTCGCCCTCTTGAAAGGGCACGTTCGTCAGGCCGGTGTCCACCCACTGGCCGAGATTGTCCTTGAACCACGGGACCAGCTGGCTGACCACGGTCAGAGCGGTGGGCAGCGCGAAGTAGGCGACAATCGCGCCCGGGGTGTTCAGGATCAGGGCGGCGAAGCCGAAACCGAGCAGCAAGCCGAAGGTCTGCGAGACAAACGAATTCACGAACCCGGCGAGCGTGAGGTCCCAGGAGCCGGCGGGATCGGGGAACGCCAGACCGGCGATTCCGTTGCCGATGACGCCGAGGATGAGCGCGACCGCGACCGCCGCGACGGCGGTGAGGAGCGCCGCCACCAGCTTCGCTCCGACGACGCGCTGCCGTCGGGGTTCGAGGGTGAATGTCGTCAGCGCGGTGCGTTGGCTCCATTCCCCGGTCACGAGCAGGATCGCGAGGATGGGCAGGATGATGGCGGTCGGGATGTTCATCATCCCGAAGAACTGTCCGAGGTTGAGGTTCTCGGGGCTGTTGCGGTTCGCGATGAGCATCGCGATCACGACGATCGCCGCGATGACTCCGATCGAGGCGGTCAGCCAGAAACCCGCACGCGTGTCGACGAGCTTGCGCAGTTCGACGCGGACGAGTCGGGAGAACGGGATTCCGGGGCGCTCGACGTCGATCACGTCGGTGTGCGGCACGGGGGTGCCGAAGTCGGCGAGGGTCATCGAGCTGCTCCTTCGAGTGTGGTGTGTTCACGCTGGGTGTCCGCGGTCAGCTGCAGGAACATCGCCTCGAGCTGGGCGCCGTCCGCGGGCCGCAGCTCGGTGAGGACGACGCCGACGGCGGCCGCGGCGCGGCCCACGTCGATGGGGTCGGCGTCGACATCGAGTCCGCCGGAGGCGTTGCGCTGCACGGTGATCCCGGCTGCGTTCAGCGCCTCGCCGAGGGTCGCGTCGTCGAGTGATCGGACGCGTGTCCCGGCGCCGGCGAGCAGTTCGTCTTTGGTGCCCTGGGCCACGATCCGGCCGTTGCCGATCACGACGATGTCGTCGGCGACGATCTCGATCTCGTGCAACAGGTGCGACGACAGCAGCACCGTGCCACCGCGATCGGCGTACCCGCGCAGCAGGGTTCGCATCCAGTGGATGCCCGCCGGGTCCAGTCCGTTGGCCGGTTCGTCGAGGATCAGGATCTTCGGGTCCCCGAGCAGGGCTGCGGCGATACCGAGACGCTGGCGCATGCCGAGGGAGTAGTTGCGCACTCGTCGCCCTGCCTCCTCCGGGGTGAGGCTGACCAGCTCGAGCATCTCGTCGACGCGGTCGTGGCCGATGCCCATGGTCATCGCCGACAGTCGCAGGACCTCCGCGCCCGTCCGGCCGGCGTGCTGAGCCGAGGCGTCCAGGAGGATGCCGACCTGCGTGCCGGGATTCGGGATGGACCGGTAGTCGACGCCGTAGAGTTGCGCCACCCCCGACGTCGGCGGCGTCAGCCCGGCGATGATCCGCATCGTCGTCGACTTCCCGGCGCCGTTGGGGCCCAGGAATCCGGTCACCTGCCCGGGGCGGCAGGTGAAGGACACGTCGTCGACTGCGACGTAGTCGCCGTAGCGCTTCGTCAGATTCTTCACTGTGATCATGTCGTCCATCGTGTCGTTTCCGCACGGCGTGCACATCGGACCTCCGGACAGCGTCGTATCGACCGAAAGTCGTAGGGGTCGACACCCATCGGGAGGACGCGGGCACCACCGGCGCCCGACTACGGTGACGGTTGTGCGTCCTGAGCAGTACCAACCACCGATGACGTGGGCCGGCCGATTGTGGCGGCTCGCGGTGATGCTCTGCGTCTCGGCCGGCACCTTCGCCACCCGTGCGTCGTACCTGTGGGACGAGGCCCGGTGGTGGTTCGTCGCCGACCTCGCACTCGGGGTGCTCTCCTACATCGTCATCTGGTGGCGCCGAAGCCATCCCGTACCGGTCACGACGTTCACGAACATCGTGACCATCGTGTCGTCGTCGTCTCTCGGACCGGGCATTCTCGCCATGGTGTCCCTGTCGACCCGGCGTCGGTGGCGCGAGATCATCCCGCAGGCGGTGTTGTCCGTTGTCGCGGGGATCATCGCCCTCGCCTTCTTCGCCACTCCGACCGAGGCGAACGATCCCGTCATCATCAGTTACTCGGTCACGGTGGTCGCGACGGCGGCGATGGTCGCGTGGGGTCTCTACATCGGTTCGCGGCGTGAGCTTCTCGCCAGCTGGCAGGCGCGCGCGCTGGCCTCCGAGGCCGAACAGCAGGCGAAGGTGATGCAGGCGCGTTCGCTCGAACGGGCGCGGATCGCACGCGAGATGCACGACATCCTCGCGCATCGGATCTCGGCGATGAGCATGTACGCGGGCGCATTGGCCTACCGTTCGGACCTGTCCGGAGAGCAGATCCGCGAGACGGCGCAGACCATCCAGGAGACCTCGCACCTGGCGTTGACCGAGCTGCGGGAGGTGCTCGGGGTTCTGCGGGAGGGGCCCGGCGACGCCGCGCCCGAGGAACCGCAAGGGGTTCCGGACCTGGCCGCGCTGATCGAGGAGGCGCGCCGGCTGGGGATGCGTGTGGACAGCCGATGCGACATCGATGTGAATTCGCTGGGCCCGGCGATCTCACGCACGCTGTATCGGTGTGTGCAGGAGGCCTTGACCAATGCGCGGCGTCATGCGCCGAGCGCGCCGGTGACCATGCACATCCGGGGCGGACCCGAGCACGGTGTGGATCTGCTCGTCGAGAATCCGCTACCGCTGACGGCGGGTTCAGGTGTTCCCACATCAGGATTCGGCCTCGTCGGCCTGGCCGAGCGGGTCGGGTTGCACGGCGGCAGGCAGTCGGTGACCGTGAGCGAGGACAAACGGTTCCTGTTGCACGTCTGGTTACCGTGGCAGTCATGACCGCCCGCATCATGATCGTCGACGACGACCCCCTCGTCCGTTCCGGACTCCGGCTCCTCCTCGGCGGTGATGCCGGCCTCGACATCGTCGCCGAGGCGGGCAACGGGCAGGAGGCCCTCGACACCCATGCCACGGCGCCCGTGGATCTCGTCCTCATGGATCTGCGGATGCCGGTGCTCGACGGGATCGCGGCCACCGGCCGCTTCAAGGCACTGGCCTCGCCACCCGCGATCATCGTGCTCACGACCTTCGACGCCGACGACTACGTCGTCCGCGCACTCGCGATGGGTGCCGACGGATTCCTGCTCAAGGACACGCCACCCGACGACATCGTCGCGGCCATCCACCAGGTGCTCGACGGTCGACCGGCCCTGAGTCCCTCGGTGACCGCCGCGTTGATCAAGCAGGTCGTCACCAGCGGCGGTCACCGAACCTCGTCCGCGGTCGAACGTGTCGACCGACTCACCGCACGCGAGCGTGATGTGGCCGTCGAGCTCGCCCGCGGGGCGTCGAACGCCGAGATCGCCGAACGGCTCTACATGAGCCTTGCGACGGTCAAGGCGCACATCTCGCACATCTTCACCAAACTCGACGCGGGCAACCGAGTCCAGGTCGCGATCCTGATGCACGACGCCGGGATGGTGTGACGTCGACACACCCACCCCTTTTCCGTGAACCCACCCGGTCCGAGCGTGGTGCGTTTACGGAAAAGGGGTGGGTTTGCGAATTCCGTGGGCGCGGAGCCGCCTACCCGCCGGTTGAGCCTGTCGAAACCCCCGGGCCCGTCACCAGTGGAAGGTCGAGTGTGGTGCGAAGTCCCGCGGGCCCATCGACCACCGCGGGGATGGCGTTCACGATCCGGCCGGCCGCGGCGACGATGGCGGCGTGGTTGTGGTCACCCTTGCGGCTCGTCGGCATGATGTCGACGGTGTACGACGGTTCGCCGGTGATCTCGACGCGGTAGCACCCGCCGGGCTGAGCCGGTTGCGCCCAGTCCGGCCGCAGGTCACCTCGAAGCCGCGTCACGTGCTCGATGACGATCACGGGTTCGCCGGCCACCTTGCCGATGATCTCGAAACGCACGGCCGCGCGGGTGCCCGCAGCGATGTGACCGGCCGCGATGTCGAAATCCTCCGGCGCAGGCTCGCTTTCGGAGATCTCCTCGATGTCGTCGACGGTGACGCCGAGACCGGCGGCCAGTTGCCGGATCGTCGTTCCCCATGCCAACCCCAGTACCCCCGGCAGGAACAGCATGGGGGTCTCGTCGAGCGGTTTGCCGAAGCCCATGACGTCGAACATGACGGTCGCCCCGTCATAGGTCGCGTAGTCGGCGATCTCCATGCAGCGCACCTGCTCGATGTGCTGGCAGGTGCCCGCGAAGACGAACGGAATGAGGTCGTTGGCGAATCCGGGATCGACGCCGGTCACGAACAGGCTGGCGCCGCTGCCCGCGGTGGTTTCGTCGATCTTGGCGATCGCCTTCGCGGGCATGACGTCCCAGGGGTACTGGAGCGTGTTCGGGGAGGACCCGACGACGTCGATCCCGGCGGCGAGGATGCGCACCACATCGTCGAACGCCTCGACGGGACGCGTGTCACCCATGGCGCAGTACACGACACAGTCCGGCTTCGTCGCGATCGCCTCGTCGAGGTCGCCCACCGCCAGGACTCCGGTGGGTGTCTCCAGCCCGGCGAGCGTCGCGGCGTCGACACCGACTTTTTCAGGGGTGGACACGCAGACGGCCACGAGTTCGAACCGCGGGTCCTCGATCAGCTGGGTGAGGCACAACCGGCCGACGTTGCCGGTTCCGACAAGAGCTACCCGGAAGGACATGGCGTGGAACTCCTTGTGTTCGATCGGCGCCGGTGGGGTGTGGTGTACACCTGTCCGGACGTTTGTCTGTTCAGTAGACCATTTTCCGGTGGAACCTGTTCTATTTTCGCGCTCGTCGCGGTAGCGTTGCCGCCCATGGGACGCGTAGACGACAAGGTTGCAGTGATCACCGGTGGTTCGCGGGGCATGGGCGCCGAGCACGCCCGGGCCCTCGTGGCCGAGGGGGCGAAGGTGGTGATCGGCGACATCCTCGACGACGAGGGCAAGGCGCTGGCCGCCGAACTGGGGGACGCGGCGCGCTACGTCCACCTCGATGTCACCTCGCCCGAGGACTGGCAGACGACGGTGTCCACCGCGGTAGACGAGTTCGGCAAGGTCAACGTCCTGGTGAACAATGCCGGCATCGTGAACGGTTCGACGATCCAGAAGTTCCGGCTGGACAAGTGGAAGCAGATCCTGGACGTGAACCTGACGGGCACGTTCCTCGGAATCCAGGCGGTCGCGGACCTGATGATCGACGCCGGCGGTGGCTCGATCATCAACGTCTCGTCGGTGGAGGGCCTGCGCGGAAGTCCCTGGGCGCACGGCTATGTCGCGAGCAAGTGGGGCGTGCGTGGTCTGGCGAAATCGGTTGCGCTCGAACTGGCTCCGCACAACGTGCGGGTGAACTCCATCCACCCGGGTCTCATCCGGACGCCGATGACCGAGGGGATCCCCGACGACATGGTGACCGTGCCGATGGGCCGGGCCGCGGAGTCACGCGAGGTGTCGACCTTCGTGGTGTTCCTGGCCAGCGACGAGTCCTCGTACGCGACCGGTGCCGAGTTCGTGATGGACGGCGGCCTCAGCGCCGACGTGCCACACAAGTGAACGCCCACACCAGGACGACCATCCCGATCAGTTCGACGAGTGTCTGCGTGATCACCGTCGCCGCGGCCAGTTCCGCCCCGACCGGCAGCGCCAGCGCGAGTGGCAGGACGACGAGCGAGTTGCGGGTGGCTCCGGAGAAGACGACCGCCGTCGACGGCTCCGGGGCCAGGCGGAACATGTGTGCCACCGCGACACCGGCCGCCACCATGATCGCGAGGAACGCGGCGTAGACCGGGATCACCCCGGCGATGTCGGCAAAACGCGAACCGACGAGAGGTACCTGGGAACTCACGGCGACGAAGAGTACGGCCACCATGAGCGGGACCATCGTCATCGTGGCGCCGGCCGAGGTTCGACGACCCGCCTCGGACCGGTCCGCCCACGCCTGGGTCAGCCACGCGAGTGCCAGCGGGCAGAGGATGAGGACCGCGAACGCCCAGAGGAACGGCTCCGGCTCGATCACCGACCGTCCGTCACCGAGCAGCAGCATCAAGTACAGCGGTGTCAGCAGCATCTGGGCGAGGAGCAGCAGCGGCGTCGCGGCAAGGAGTCGTCGGGCGTCCCCGCCGCCGAGTCCGGCGAATACGACGACGTAGTCGACGCACGGACACAACAGCACCAGTAGCGCGCCGAGACGGATCGCGTCGTCGGCGGGCAGCGCTGAGGACAACACGGCCACCACAAGAGGCGCCACGACGAAGTTCAGGAACAGCACCGCGACCAGGAACCGCCGGTCCCGCAGCGATTCCAGGAGATCGGACCGGCGGATCTGCAGAAAGGTGACATAGAGCAGCGCGGCGAGCAGCGGCGTGATCGCCGACTCGAGGCCCTCGGCGGGACCGGGTGCGGCCAGTCCCGCACACAGTCCGGCGACTATCGCGCCGAGGTAGAGGGCGACCTGGTGACGTTCGAGGCGGTCGACGACGGTCGCGGGTCTTGGCACCGAATCATTCTGCGACACCGCGGCCGCGTTCACCGACACCGCCATGGCGCGGTACGGCAGACTCGACCGGGTGATCACCCCGTCCCGGCGCACCGACGTCGCGCTACTGGTCGTGGTGATCGTGTTCCTCGTCGCGGTGAACATCGGTGCGCATCTCGCGGACGGCCCGCTGTCGGTGGCGATCGTCCCGGTTGCCGCCGTCGTGGCCGTGGGCATCGCCCGCCTCGCCGGCCTCGGCTGGCGGGACCTCGGCCTGAGCCGTGCGGAACTGCGCGCCGGCATCCCGGTCGCCGTGGCCGCGGTCCTCGTGGTCGCGGCCGTGGTCTCGACAGCGGTCGCGATCCCGGCGACGCGTGAGTTCTTCCTGTCCGACCGCTACGACGACACCTCCGAGGCCCTCCTGGCGGCGTTCGTGATCATCCCGCTGCAGACCGTTCTCCCGGAGGAGGTCTTGTTCCGCGGTGTGCTGCAAGGGGTTCTGGGCCGGTTGTTCACCCCGTTGACGACGCTGGTCGTCGGTGCGATCGCCTTCGGTCTGTGGCACATCCTGTCCTCGACCGGTCTCACCGCGGGCAACGAAGGCCTGAGCGGCGTGCTGGGTGCCGGGACGGTTGCACAGATCGCCGGCATCGCAGGCGCGGTCGTGGCAACCGGGGCCGCGGGTTTCGTGCTCGGGTGGTTACGGCAACGCACCACGAGCCTCCTCGCACCGATCGCCTTGCACTGGGCACTGAACGCCACCGGGGCGATCGGTGCCGCGGTGGCCTGGCAGGTGTCGTAGATCGAACACCGCTGGTATGCGCGCAGCAGCAACACGAACCATGCTCCCTAATCCGAAAGAAGCCCATAACCCCTGCTCCCTAATCCGAAGAGTTAGGTGAGGTGGCTGCTCAGGCCGCTCCGTGGGGTGTGATGGTGACGTCGTATCCGAGTTTGTGTAGGTCGTAAATGGCGCGGTTCTTGGTGCGTTCGGGGTGGCGTTGCTGGTGGTAGTCGGGGCCGGGTTCGTCGTAGACGACGTTGTCGGTGAGCATGATCCAGACCACGGTGAGCAGGGTGTGCTCGAGGGCGACGATCGCTTTGGGTTTGCCGCGAGAGCGGACCAGGCGCCGGTACTTGGCGTTGAGGAACGTGCCTTTGTGGCTGGCGATCGATAACGCTGTAGCACCGAGAGCACCTTTGAGGTGACGGTTACCGGGGCGGGTTTTGACGTTTTTGACCCGTCCGGCGGATTGGTGCTGGCCGGGGCAGACTCCCGCCCACGAGGCCAAATGGCCTGGTGTGGGGAACTGGGCCATCTGGCCGCCGGTCTCGGCGATGATCACATCGGCGGTGGTGGTGGAGATACCCGGGATCGTGCAGATCAGGTCGCGTTTGGCTTGAAACGGCGCCATCACCTTCTCGATGCGCTCGGTCAACGCGTCGATCCGGGTGGTGTGTTCGGTGATGAAATCCAGATGCAACTCGACCAGGAACGCGTGGTGGTCGGTGAAGCGGCCCTGCAACGCCTGGGTCAACGCGGGGATTTTGCGGCGGAGTTGTTTCACCGACAACTCCGCCAACACGGCGGGATCGCGTTCACCCTTGACCAGCGCCTGCAACATGAATCGTGACGAGACCCCGTTGATATCGGAGACCACCACCGACAGTTTGATGCCGGCGTCTTCGAGGACTTTCTCCAACCGTTGGATCTCGCGGCCGCGTTCGCGGGTGATCGCGGTGCGGGTGCGGGTCAGATCGCGTAACCGTCGGATCGGTTCGGGCGGCACGAACGAGGCACGCAACAGCCCGTGGGCGGCCAGCTGCGCCAGCCACGCCGCATCCGACACATCGGTTTTGCGGCCCGGGAGGTTCTTGGCGTCGTGGGCGTTGACCAGCATCACCTCGAACGGGGCGTCTTCGAGGAGGTAGTAGAACGGTTTCCAGTAGTCGCCGGTGGCTTCCATGACCACACACGTCACTTGCTCGGCGATCAGATAGTCCCGCAGCCGCAGAATGTCGCCGCTCATCGACGACCAGGTCGTGGTATCTTGCACGGTCTTTCGGCCCGGACTAGCCAGGCGGACACAGACTTTCACATCCTTTTTGGAGACATCCATCCCGGCGCATCGGGGATGCAGCACTTCCATCTCGGTTTCCTTTCGAGTCCTCGGAAGTGGGCTGCGGACGGGGCAAACAAATGCAGGAGTCTAATCCGCGTGCTCGTAGCAACAATCCACGATTCCCGTGGCAGGCCCCGCGCCTCACACTGAGGTACTGGCTCTTCGGCACAAGGGAGGAATTCAAGGTCACCGCATCCCACCCCTCCACTATCAACCCCCCACGCGCCGGTGACCAGCACGAACTCTTCGACCCCCACGACGGCCGCCAGGCCGCAGATACTGAGGTGCGAGGAGCGCAAGCGACGAGCCACGAAGGGTTGATGCGCTCGCGGCTGTCGTTCGTTCGGATCGGGGAGCAAGGGCGTGCCGAAAACGCTCCTGAACCACGCGGTCGGCGTGTAAGTTCTCCTGCAACTGCGCTGCGACGGTCGGACAAGGGTCCGGGAGGTGTCCGGTGAGCACTGCCGAAGAACGTGCGAGACAACTCGAACTCGTTGCGCGACTTAAGTCCTCGTATCCCGAGCTGCCGGATGCCCCCACGCCCGATCTCCTCGACCACGATCGATTCGTCGCCTACATGAAGCCGGTGCACGACGTCGGGGGTGAGCCCGACGCACCGATCACCTACGAGGGCAAGGCGTACGAAGAATGGGAGCACATGACCTATGTCATGTGTGAGGTGCTCGCCTGGCGCGGAATCTGGTTGTCCGAAGAGCGGCGTCGGATCGGCAACGTCGACGTCGGTCGCGCGGTCTACCTCGGAATCCCGTACTACGGACGCTGGTTGCTGGCGGTCGCCAGAATTCTCGTCGAGAAGCACCACATCGCGCTCGGCGAGCTCAGTGAACGCATGCTCGAGGTCCGGGAGCGATACGCGGGCGGCCTGGACGGCCGGCGTCTCGAGGCCCGCCCGCGCAGCGTCGGAGACGGATCCGACGTCCCGCGGAACACACACCACCGGCACGCCATCGGAATCGGCGACCCGCAGATCTACGCCGGGCGGGCGGGCGACGCCGCATTCGGCATCGGGGACCGGGTCCGGGTCCGCGAGCTGCCCGTCCTGTTGTACACGCGGACACCGGAATACGTCCGGGGCGCGGTCGGCGAGGTCGCGGCCGTCGCCTACGAGAGCCCAGCGCCCGAGGACGAGACCTGGGGTCTCTCTGACGCCCAACCGGAGTGGTTCTACGTGGTCCGGTTCACCATGGGCGACCTCTGGCACGGCTACACCGGGCCCGCCGACGACACCCTGCAGACCGAGATCCCCGAACGCTGGCTCGAATCCGCCGGCGGAGAGGACGACCGCTGGTGAGCGACGATCACCACGACCACGACCACGACCACGACCACGACCGGACGGTCAAGCCGATGGTCGACGAGGTCACCGACTTCGAGGTACTCGAGATCGCGCTGCGTGAGCTGTGCATCGAAAAGGGACTCTTCACCGCCGAGGAGCACCGCCGCTTCACCGAGTTCGCCGAACAGATCGGGCCGACGCCCGCGGCGACGCTCGTCGCCCGGGCCTGGCTCGACCCCGAGTTCGAGCGGTTGGCACTCGACGACCCGATGGCCGCCAGCAAAGAGGTCGGCGTCGACTGGCTCGAACCGACCGGTTTCGGAACACCCAGCGATTTCACGGCTTTCGAGATCCTCGCCGACACCCCCACGATCCATCACGTGATCGTGTGTGCGCTGTGCTCGTGCTATCCGCGCCCGATCCTGGGGAACTCGCCCGAGTGGTACCGAACGCCGAACTACCGTCGCCGGATGGTGCGGTGGCCGAGACAGGTGCTGTCCGAGTTCGGACTCCAGCTCCCGGAGGGTGTCTCCGTACGCGTGCAGGACTCCAATCAGAAGCACCGCTTCATGGTGATGCCGCAGCGCCCGGCAGGCACCGACGGATGGACCGAGCAGCAGCTGTCGGAGATCATCACCCGCGACTGCCTCATCGGAGTCGCGCTCCCCAGACCGGGTGTCACCACCAACGTCGTCTCGACCATCCGTCCGGCCGTCCACCCGGCGGGGGAGTAGCCGATGACCGAGGACGGACGCACCGGATCATCCCACGGACCACTCGAGGAGATCGTCGACCGGAACCAGGTGTGGCACCGGATGGCCGCGAAATACGGTGTGGAGAACCCTGTTCCACCGTGGAAGACGAGCCTCGACGGTCTCTGCGATGCGCTCGACCGGGTCGCCGATGCCACCGCGGTGAACGCGGGTACCCCCGGCGTCGTCGAACGACGCGACGAGGAGGACCGGCTGTCGGCGACCATCTACGCCGACCTGCCCTACCCTGAGAACCAACTGGTCGCCCTGGCACACACACTGCTCGACCGCGGGGTCATCGACGAGAGTGAGTTGCGGACGCGGATGGCTGCGGTGCGCGCCCGCCTGGAGTCCTGACCGGCCGGCCTGAGGACAGATCCGTCATCCGGCGACAGCTGTGCACAGCCGTCGCTCCAACGGATGACGCGGTGTCGGCTCCACTACTCTC
>ERZ501011.241-NODE-241-length-16493-cov-7.115282_pt1 | contig 16493 bp, 15 predicted proteins | sample MGYA00248833_ERZ501011 | MGnify/ENA primary metagenome ERZ501011 (study PRJEB25958, sample SAMN03398530) | human skin metagenome | study: EMG produced TPA metagenomics assembly of the Human Skin Microbiome Metagenome (human skin metagenome) data set. | reverse complement strand
CGGGCCGCTTGTCCGCCGTGGCGACCCAGGCCTGCCGCGCCGCCGAGAACGGCGAGGCGTTCGTGGAGCGGGTGCGGCGGGGTACGGGCCTGTCGCTGCGCATCATCGACCCGGCGGAAGAAGCGAGGCTGGCGGTCGAGGGCTGCCTGAACCTGATCGATCCGACGGCGGAGGCCGTGCTGGTGATCGACGTGGGCGGCGGCTCTACGGAGATGTCCTGGCTGACGCGAAAAGGCGAAGGCTGGAGCGCGGCGGCGTGGATGTCGGCGCCGTTGGGGGTGGTCAGCCTGGCCGAACGCCACCCGGAGCCGGACGGCGGAGGCGAGCCCTGGTACGAGGCCATGGTCGCCGACATGGGCGCGGCCATCACCGCCGGCGGGATCGACGATCCGGCGCTGAAGGCGCTGTTCGCGGGCGAGCGGACGCACATGGTCGGCACTTCGGGCGCGATCACCAGCCTGGCCGGCATCCACCTGAACCTGCCGCGCTACAACCGCGACCGGGTCGACGGCCTGTGGATGACGCGCGGGGACTGCGAGGCGGCCGCCGACCGCCTGAAGGCGCTGGGTCCCGATGGACGCGCCAGGGAGGCCTGCATCGGTCCCGACCGCGCCGATCTGGTGCTGGCGGGGGCCGCCATCCTTGAGGCGGTTCAGCGCGCCTGGCCATGCGAGCGGGTGCGCGTCGCCGACCGGGGCCTGCGCGAAGGCCTGCTGCTGCAACGGATGCGCGAGGATCGCCGACCGCCCTGCCGACGGCGCAGACGGGGGCGCAGCGCGGGACGCAACGGTCAGGGCGCGGCCTGACCGCCCTCCTCGACCGGAACCTCAACGTCGCACGCCGAGAAGTCGGCGCCCCTCGCCTGCCGCGCCTGATCGATCAGGGCGCGAAAGGCGGGCGAGCGGGTGTCCATCACCCGTATGCTCGGCCGCTCCGTCTCCGGCAGGTCCGAGGCCACACGAACCCGCGTCATGCGGTCAGGCTCGCTGACGATGCCGTCCGGATTGGGGCTGGCCTTCAGCGCGCGCACCACCGACAGCCCCGAGATCACCCGACCCCAGACGGTGTAGCGCTTGTCCAGCGAAGGATAGGCCTGGCGCATCAGAAAGAACTGGCTGTTGGCGCTGTCGTTCGCCTCGTCGCGCGCCATGCCGGCGACGCCCGGGCAGTACAGGCCCCATCCGTGCACCTTACCGTCGGTGGTGCCGCTCATCAGGGCGTCGGGCTGGGTCTGCACCGGCAGGGCGCCCATGAAGCCCAACACCGCTCCGGCGGGCTCGGCCGCGCCGGCGAAGCTCGATCCCGGCCCGCGACGGAAGGTGAACTCGGCCTTCAGGTCCGGGTACCAGCTCTGTCCGTCGCCGGTGCCCAACGGATCGCCGGTCTGGGCCATGAACCAGTCGATGACGCGATGCCAGGCCAGGCCGTCATAGAAGCCTCTGCCGGCCAGTAGCTTGATCCGCTCCACATGCGCCGGCGCGATCTCGGGCGCCATCTCCACCAGGATGCGGCCCCGCGTGGTGTCGATCACCAGAAGGTCGGCGGCGTCCGGCGTGCGCCATTCGGCGGTGGGCGGCGCCGGAGGCGGCGGCGTCTCCTGAGCCGCGAGCGCCGGCGCGGCGGTCAACAGCAACAGGGCAACCCCCGCCATCGCCATCTGGATACGCATGGTCCCTCCCCCTGCTTATTGCCTGCAGATCAGGCGCCGGAGACCTCCGCCGCCGGCTGGACGTCGCAGATGTTGAAGGCCGAGCCCTTGGCGGCGCGGGCATCGGCCAGCGTCTGGGCGAAGGCCGCGCCGCGCACGTCCTGGACCCGCACGACCGGCGCCTCTCCCGCCGGCATCGCCGAGGCCATGCGTACGCGCGTCATCACGTCGGGATCGGTCACCGCCCCGTCCTGGCTCTCTGCGCCGGGCTTCAGCGCGCGCACCACGTCCAGGCCAGACACGATGCGCCCGAAGGCGGTGTAGATGCCGTTCAGCCCGTCGTTGCGGCCCGTCATCAAATAGAACTGGCTGTTGGCGCTGTCGGGCGAGGACGAGCGCGCCATGCCGAATACGCCGGGGCAGAACAGGCCGTGGGCGTCGACCTTGAAGTCCGCCGTGATCATCATCTGGGCGTCCGGCTGGGTCTGGACCGGCAGCGTGCCGATCAGCCCGACTAGGCCTGCACCCGCGTTCGGCACGGGCGTGAAGCCGGCGTCGCGGCCCCGGCGGAAGGTGAACTCGGCCTTCAGGTCCGGCAGGTCGCTGCCGCCCTCGCCGGTGCCCTGCGGGTCGCCTGTCTGCGCCATGAAGTTCGGGATCACCCGGTGGAACTTCAGCCCGTCGTAGAAGCCCTGGTTGGCCAGGGTGCGGACGCGCTCCACGTGGTTCGGCGCCGCCAACGGCGACAGCTCGACCAGGATGCGGCCCTTGGCCGTGTCGATTACCAGGAGGTTCTCAGGCGAAACCGTGCGCCAGTCCGAGCTGGACTGTGCTTGAGCCGGAGACTGCGCGAACGCTCCTGATCCTCCGGTCGCCGCCACAAGCACGGCCGCCGCCGCCATCACCAAAAGACGCATGCCTTACTTCCCGTTCTTGACCTTGGCGCGCACCCGCGCGGCGACGGCCGGGCTGACGAAGCTGTCGATCGCGCCATCGAGGCGCGCGATCTCCTTCACCAGCCGCGAGGCGATCGCCTGATGCCGCGGGTCGGCCATCAGGAACACGGTCTCGATGTCCTGATTGAGGCGCTGATTCATGGCCGTCATCTGAAACTCGTACTCGAAGTCCGCGACGGCGCGCAGGCCCCGGATGATGACGTTGGCGTGCAGCTCTTCGGCGAAGTGCATCAGCAGGGTCGAGAACGGCTGCACCACGATCTCGCCGGGGATGTGCGAAACGGCCTCGCGCAGCATCTCCACCCGCTCTTCGGTCGTGAACAGGGGTCCCTTGTCGTCGTTCTGGGCCACGCCGATGACCACGCGGTCCACCAGCTTGGCCGCGCGCGCGATGATGTCGGTGTGCCCGTTGGTGACCGGATCGAAGGTGCCCGGATACAGCCCGATGCGCATCTGCGGCGTCTCTCCCAGCCTGTCCGGCCCGTTCGCTCCGCGCCGTTTAGCAGGTGCGACAGCCTTGGCCTAGCGGCGGCGGCCGCGTCAGATCGGCTGCGGCGCCTGCGCGGTCCAGCAGGCGCGGACGCGGTTCAACACCGGATGATCGACATCGAAGGCCACGCCGTCGATCTCGGCGACTGGACACATGGGCGTGGCGCTGTTGCAGATGAAGGCGGCCTCGAAGGCGGCTAGATCCCACACGCCGATCTCGCGCGTCTCGCACGCCAGGCCGTTCGCGCCCGCCCCTCGCTCGATAAGTCGTTGGGCGACACCGCCCAGCATCGACGCGCGCGGCCAGACGATGTGCTCGCCCGAGACGAAGCCGATGTTCCACAGGCTGCCTTCGGACAGGCGACCCTGCGCATCGACGAACAGGGCGTCGTCGAAGCCCGCCGCCCGCGCAATGCGCCGCGCGCGGATGAGGCCGAATGTCGCCAGATGCTTCAGTTCGGCCGCCTCGCGCTCATAGGGCTGCACCGTCAGCCGCAACGATGCGGCCAGCGGCGCGACCGGGCCCGCCGTCATCGTCATCACGCGCGGACGGCCGATCCACGACGGAGAGCGCGGCCAGACCTCCGGCGAAAACAGGCTGACGCGCAGCCAGGCGGCGGTGCGCCCTTCGACGGCGCGGCGCATCAGGCGACGCAGCTCGGACTCGTTCGGCGCCTCGCCGAACAGCGCCTCGGCGGAGCGACCCAGCCGGTCCAGATGCAGGTCAAGCCCGCGCACCGCGCCATCCTCGACGGCGAACGAGGTGTAGGCGCCGTAGTTGACCAGGGCCAGATAGGTCAGGTCGTCGGCGGACGCCGGCGCTCCATCGATCAGGATGTCGGCCACGGGCCTGCGCGGCCGGGCGTCAGCCCTCGCCGCCCTCCTCGACATCCGACACGACACCGCCGTCGCCGCTTTCCGGCAGACGCTCCACCGAGACCACGCGCTCGTCGCCGCCCGTGCGGAAGATGGTCACGCCCTGCGCGGCGCGGCCGGCCACGCGGACCTGTCCCACCCGCGTGCGGATCATCTGGCCGCCCGAGGTGACCATCAGCAGGTCGTCGCTCTCCTCGACCGGGAAGGCGGCGGCCAGCCGGGTGCCGGCGCGTCCGCCCAGGCCGTGCGCCGTCAGCCCCTGCCCGCCCCGGCCGGTGCGGCGATACTCATAGGCTGAAGACCGTTTGCCGAAGCCGGTGTCGGTGACCGACAGGATGAACTGCTCGGCCGCGCCCAGTTCGGCGAAGCGGTCGGGCGAGATCGGCGCATCGGCGTTGGCGTCGTCGCCGACCTCCTCCTCGATGGCCTCGGGCGCCGCATCCTCGATGCTCTCGCCGGTCGCCTTGCGGTTGGCGACGGCCAGCTTCAGATAGGCGGCGCGCTCGTCGGGCGTGGCGTCCACGCGGCCCAGCACGGCCATGGAGATGACCTGATCGTCGCCGTTCAGGCGGATGCCGCGAACGCCAGTTGAATCGCGACCCTTGAAGACGCGCACGTCGTCGGCCTTGAAGCGGATGGCCCGGCCGTTGCGGGTGGTCAGCAGAATGTCGTCCTCGGCGGTGCACAGGCCCACGCCGACCATGTGGTCCCCGTCCTCCAGCTTCATCGCCATCTTGCCGGCGCGGTTCACAGTGGCGAAGTCGCTCAGCTTGTTGCGCCGCACGTCGCCCGAGCGCGTGGCGAACATGATGTCATAGTTCCCCCAGTCCGCCTCGTTCTCCGGCAGGGGCAGGACGTTCATGATGCTGTCGCCCGGCTCGATCGGCAGCAGGTTGACAAAGGCCTTGCCCCGCGACTGCGGATTGCCCAGCGGCAGGCGCCACACCTTGAGCTTGTAGGCCTTGCCGTTGGTGGCGAAGAACAGCACGGGCGTATGGGTCGAGGCGCTGAAGACGCCGGTGATGGCGTCCTCGTCCTTCATCGCCATGCCGGACTTGCCCTTGCCTCCGCGATGCTGGGTCCGATAGGCGTTCAGGGCGACGCGCTTGACGTAGCCGCCGTGGGTCACGGTCACGACCATGTCCTCGCGCGGGATCAGGTCCTCGTCCTCCATCTCGGCGTCGCCTTCGCCGATCAGGGTCCGCCTGGGCACCGCGAACTGGTCCTTCACCGCGATCAGATCGTCGCGGATGATCGCCAGGACGTTCTTGCGGTCCGACAGGATGGTCAGGTGGCCCTGGATGGTGTCGGCCAGACCCTTGGCCTCGCCGAAAATGTCGTCCCGGCCGAGGCCGGTCAGGCGCGCCAGCGTCAGCGCCAGGATGGCGCGCGCCTGTTCGTCCGTCAGGCGGATCTTGTCGCCTTCTACGATGACGGTGCGTGGATCGGCGATCAGCTCGACCAGCGCCATCATGTCGCCGACCGGCCAGGGCTTGGCCTGCAGCCGCTCGCGCGCCTCGGCCGGATCGGCGGAGGAGCGGATGATGTGGATGACCTCGTCGATGTTGGCCACGGCCACGGCCAGGCCGACCAGGACGTGCCCCCGGTCGCGCGCCTTGTTCAGCTCGAACTTGACGCGGCGGACCACCACCTCCTCGCGGAAGTCGAGAAAGACCTCCAACAGCTGGCGCAGGCCCATCTGCTCGGGCCGGCCGTGGTTCAGCGCCAGCATGTTGACGCCGAACGAGCTCTGCAGCGCGGTCCAGCGATACAGCTGGTTCAGGATCACGTCGCCCGAGGCGTCGCGCTTGAGCTCCACCACGATCCGCATGCCCTGGCGGTCGGACTCGTCGCGGACGTCGGCGATGCCCTCAAGGCGCTTTTCGCGGACCATCTCGGCGATGCGCTCGATCAGGGTCTGTTTGTTCACCTGATAGGGCAGCTCGGTGACAATGATCGCCTCGCGGTCCTTGCGGATCTCCTCGATCGAGGCGCGCCCGCGCACGATCACCGAACCGCGGCCATCGCGCAGGGCGTTGCGGGGTGCGGTGCGCCCCATGATCTCGCCGCCGGTCGGGAAGTCCGGCCCCGGCACCATGTCCAGGATGGCGTCGTCCGAAATGTGGGGGTCGTCCAGCAGCGCCACGGCCGCGTCGATGATCTCTCCGAGATTATGCGGCGGGATATTGGTGGCCATGCCGACCGCGATGCCGCCTGCGCCGTTGACCAGCAGGTTCGGAATGCGGCTGGGCAGGACGACCGGCTCCAGCTCCTTTTCGTCGTAGTTCGGCTGGAAATCGACGGTGTCCTTGTCGATGTCGGCCAAGAGCGCCACCGCCGCCGGCGCCATTCGCGCCTCGGTGTATCGCATGGAGGCCGGCATATCGCCGTCAACCGAGCCGAAGTTGCCCTGGCCGTCGACCAGCATCAGCCCCATCGAAAACGGCTGCGCCATCCGCACCAGCGCCATGTAGACCGACGCGTCGCCGTGCGGGTGGAACCGGCCCAGCACGTCGCCGACCACCCGCGCGCACTTCGAATACGAGCGCTCCGGCGTCATGTTCAGGTCGTGCATCGAATACAGGATGCGACGATGGACCGGCTTCAAGCCGTCGCGCGCGTCCGGCAGGGCGCGGCTGACGATCACGCTCATGGCGTAATCGAGGTACGAACGCTTCAGTTCGTCCTCGATGGTGATGGTCGAAATGTCGCCCGAGGCGCCGCCCGGCCCGGCCGGGGGTGCGGCGTTGGTGTAGCTGTCGTCGGTCAAGGAAACGTGGCTCTATTCGCCGGAATCGGAACGTGATCCGCTGGTGCGGTTTCTAGCATCCGACACCCCGGACGCCAAATCGACAGGCCCTGGACGGCCGTCAGTACAAGGACTTCCCGATGCGCACGCTTCTTCTCGCCGCCGTCGCCTCCGCCCTGGCCGGATCGGCCCTCGCTCAGACGCCGGCTCCCGCGCCCGCTCCGGCGCCTCAGCCGGTAGGCAGCGCCATGCTGAAGACCGCGGACGGCGGCGACGCCGGCATGGTCACCGCCTATCACGGCCCGCTCGGCGTGGTGTTCAAGGTCGAGGGCAAGGGCTGGCCGGAAGGCTGGCACGGCGTGCACCTGCACGCGGTCGGAACCTGCGAAGGGCCCAAGTTCACCTCGGCCGGCGGCCATGTGAACCATGCCGACCAAGCGCGTCCGCATGGCCTCCTTAACGCCAACGGCGGGCCGGACCTCGGCGACCTTCAGAACGTCTACGCCCACGCGGACGGCACGGCCAACGCCGAGGTCTATCTGGCGGCGGCCGGCCTGAACATGCAGCCGCAGGACCTGCTGGACGGCGACGGCCTGTCGTTCCTGGTTCACGCCAACCGTGACGACCATGTCAGCCAGCCGATCGGCGGCGCGGGCGACCGCATCGCCTGCGGCGTGTTCCAGACCTCGCGCTAAGCGGTCTCGTCAGGCCTTGGCCGCGCCGGCCCGCAAGCCGCGCTCGGCCAGGGCGACGATGGCGACGCCGCTCATCGCCACGGCCGCCCCGGCCAGGATCTGCGGCGTCAGCACGTCGCCCATCAGCCCCCATCCGATCAGGATCGAGACCACGGGCGTGGCCAGAAGATAGGGCGTGACGCGTCCGGCCTCGCGCCGCTGCACCAGCCAGAACAGCAGGGTGGTCGCCAGCACCGAGGACACGATCCCGGCCCACAGCAGCGACAGCCAGACCAGGGGCGTGGCGTTCCGCATCGCGTCCCACTGGCCGTGCTCGAACACCGCGGAGCCGAAGGCCATGATCGGCAGGGTCGACGCCGCCAGCAGCCCCTGCATTTTCAGCGGCGGGATCGAGGTCGTCCGCCGAGCCACCACCGTGGTCAGCGCCCAGGCCGCGCCCGCCGCGATCGCCACCACGATCGCCCGCCAGTCCTCCAGCGCATGCGCGTCCAGCGTCATCCAGGCCACGCCGGCGAAGGCCACCGCCATGCCGCCCGCCGCCGCCCGGCTGAGCCGCTCGCCCAGCAGAAGAAAGGCGAACAGGCTGGTCAGCGGAATCCATAACTGGTTGGCGACGGTCACCGGCGTCACGTCCCGCGCCAGCCAATAGGCCACATACAGCAGTCCGTACTGCAGGGCGCCGCCGACCAGCACGATCAGCAGCAGGCTCTTCCAGTCGGGAAACGGCGGCCGCACGAAGCCGACAAGGCAGACGGTGGCGATGGCGAACCGCAAGGCGCCGACCAGCAGCGGCGGCAGGCTTTCCGTCGCCAGCTTGCCCGCCGCGTTGTTGACGCCCCAAACCACGATGATCGCCAGGATCGCGCCGATCTCGAGCCGCGTCAGGGCGTGCGGCTTGGGCGAGGCGGCGGCGTCGGGCGTGGTCATGTCGCTTCTATGCCACGCCGCGCTCCGGCCGTCGGCTCACTTCCCATGAACCGAGATTTCCGATCCTCAGAACGGGATGTCGTCGTTCAGGTCATAGCTCTCGCGCGGGCCCGACGGCTTGTTGGCGCCGCCGGTCGAGAAGCCGGACGAATAGTCGTCGTCATTGCCGCGTCCGCCGCCGTAGCCGCCGCTGGACCCCGAGCCTTCGCCGCGGCCGCCCAGCATCGTCAGTTCGCCCTTGAAGCGGCTGACCACGATCTCGGTGGAGTATTTCTCGACGCCCTGCTGGTCGGTCCATTTGCGCGTCTGCAGCGCGCCCTCGATGTAGACCGTCGAGCCCTTCTTCACATAGTTCTCGACCACTTTGACGATGTTGTCGTTGAAGATGACCACGCGGTGCCACTCGGTCTTTTCCTTGCGCTCGCCCGAGGACTTGTCGCGCCAGGTCTCGGAGGTGGCGATCGACAGGTTGGCGATGCGGTCGCCGTTCGGCATCGAGCGGATTTCGGGATCGCGGCCGAGATTGCCGATGAGGATGACCTTGTTGACGCTGCCGGCCATGGCTTTCTTCCTTTTCGTCGTTTCGCCGCCAAGACGGCGATCAGGGTCGTGGTCGATGAGGGTTCCGCGAGCCTAGCTCAACAGCAAAGCGACTGCGAAGCCTCAAAGATGTGGATCACTGGGGCGACGGCGGCGCAGCCACCGCCACCGGCGCGCCGTCGATGCCGCGCTGGATCGCGCCAGGGATCGCCAGACGGCCGTCACCGGTCCGCGCCAGGGCGAAGAAGCGGGCGCCGTTCAGCGACTGGGCGAAGCTGACGCCCTCGCGATTGATGAAGATGTAGCGGCCCTGATAGGCCCCCGTGATCTCCTGCTTGGAGCCGCCCAAGCGCAGGAACTGCACCCGCATCTCCTCCAACCTCGCGGCGCAGTATTCGATCTGTGGCTGGTCGCGGACCAGGACGTTGTAGGCTGGCTGTTCGCCCGCCTCCTCATTGACGTGATAGCAGACGCCGGGCTCGAAGTCGGGTTCGCTGGAGGCGCAGGCCGACAGGACCAGCGGGGCCGAAAGCAGCAGGGAAGCGAGAAGAAGCGCGCGCATGGGTCCTTACAGGCTCGGGAACTGACAGTTGCGGTCCTGCTCGGCCAGGGTGCGGAAGCGGACGTTGTCGCCGGACTGCTCGACCCGGCCCGGCACCAGCCGCAGGGTCGAGCTCCCCCAGCGGCCGTATTGCGCATCGCCCGGCCGCACGCACATGCCCGAATACAGCGCCTGGACGCAGGCGTTCAGGCTCATGCCCGAAGATATCTGGCGCCAGTCCGAGCCCACATGGCGCAGGCACTGCTGCCCGGCCGCCGCCGGCTGCGCCTGCGGCTGGGGGCTGGCCGGACGAACCGGATTCTCATAGACGGGCGCGGGCTCGACCTCGTCGATCTCTACGCTGGGCAGCTCGGGCGGCGGGGCGAAGGCCGCCGTGGGCGCCGCCGCCAGGGCGCCGGACGCATCCAGACCGACATCGAGAGCGTCGGTGGCCAGGCCGTTGCGTTGGGCGCAGTCGGCCAGGGTCGCCATGCCCGCGAACTGGCCGTCGACGAAGCAGCGCAGCTCCCGTGTCGGCTCAAGGGTCGGCGCCTCGGCCAGGTCCACCGTCAGGCCGCCGCGAGAGGCGGGGGGCGCTTCGGGCGTCTGGTCTCCGCCGCCGCTGAACACCAGGGCCAGCACCACGGCGGCGATGATCACGAGGCCGGCGCCGATGGCGATGATGATGCGGTTGTCGTTGGGGCTCGCCATGGGCTCAATAACTCCGGCCAAGCCTGCGTCGTCAAACGAAAAGGAACCGGGCGGACGTTACGCCGTCAGCCGGCTGAGCGCCGCCTGATAGGCCGAGGCCTTGCTGTTCCAGTAGGCGGCGCCGGCGCTGCTCCCGGCCGCGACGCTGGGGGGGGGCGTGGCGCTTTCCGGAGCCAGGGAGCGATAGGCCGAGCGGATCGAGGACAGAGCCGCAAGGATGGCTTCCGATGCGGTTTTCACCGCCGCGGCGTCATCCAGGCTCAGCGTAGTGGAAAGGTTGAGGCCGAAGGTCTCGATCGCGTCCTGGTCGCCGGAATCCTTGAACCCGACGTAGCCGGCCTTGAGACCCAGACCTGCGAGCGCATCCTTGCCGGCCGGCCCGGACGTGATGATCGCGCCGCCCTTGTCCTGAAGGCCGGTGATGGACAGGCGCTGAACCGGCGGGGTCACGGTGCTGTCGGTGGTGACCGCGACCTTGACCTGACGACCCGCCGCCGTCTCGATGCGCCTGGCCAAGGTCTCGAGCGTGTCGGTGGCGGTGATGGTGAGGTTCGTGGCGCGTCCTCGCCCATCGCCGCGCGCGACGGAGAACTGGTCGCCCACCCGCAGCGAAGTCGCCAGTGTCAGGTATTTGGGATCGGACTGCGCGATCTGGCCGCTGGGAAGACCAAGCCGGTCCAGAACACTGGCGCCGTTCTCCACCACCGCAAGGGCGCTGGGAGCCGCCTGGTCGCCCTCCCCTCTCCAGGTGCGGCTGTATTCGACGGCTCCAGTCTCCGGATCGATCCGCGCCAGATAAGCACGCGTGGGGTCCGTCGCCTTGGCGGTCGGCGCGCGGTCCGCCACCCCCGTGATCCAGACCTTGCCGTCCGTGATCTTCACATCGGCCGCCGTGTCGTCGCCCGCCCCGCCGTAGTAGGTCAGCCGGTCCGTGCCCGAGGCTTGAAGGTCCGCCGAAAGGCTGGCGACAAAGGCGTCCAAGCCGCCGGACGCGGCCGTGGTGATCGTTCCCGCATCCAGGGCGGGGTTGGTGGTGGCGCCCGCGACGATCAGGCGGCCGTTCTCGACAGCCAGTCCCGCGATCTCGCCGCGCATCTGTCCGAGGTCGCGCGTGGCGGCGAGCGTCGGGCGGCCAGCCTCGTCGAGCGTGAAGCGACGCACCACCGCACGGCCGTTCTCTATCCCGGCGGTGTAGAGGTCGGAACCGCTGACGGTCATCGCCTGGACGGAGTCGTCGCCCGTGGAGCCGAACTGGCGCGTGGCGATGTTGGTGGCGGTGAACGGCGCCAGCGCATTGGCCTGTCTTGACGAATAGGCCTGCACATAGCCGTCCCAGCCGCCGACCGCCGAGGCGCCGCTCATCGCCGATTTGGAGCGACCGGCGACATAGACCACGCCGTCGGCGCCGAAGGAGACCGCCGTGGCTTCATCGGCCGCCCGCGCGCCGCGGCGCTGGGTCCATTGCTCCTGGCCTGTCGCATCGAAGACGGTGACGAAACTGTCGGCCACGCCGGCCGCGTCTCCGCTCTTGCCGTCATCCAGCGCGCCGATGACCGACCCGGCCACGGCGACCCGCCCGTCGGGCGCGACCGCCAAGGCGTAGCCGTTGGCTTGGCTGGCGGCGCCCAGAACCTGGCTGGAGACCACCCGGCCGGCCTTGTCCACCTTCAGCAGGGCGACATCGCTCTGTCCCTTGATCGGCTGGGCGCCCAGGTCCTGATCCAGGTCCGCCACCATCCAGATCGAGCCGTCCGGCGCGGTGGCGCTGGCGCGCACAGCCGTGACGCCTTCGGGCAGGTCGGCGCGGCCCGCCTGCCCTTCCACCCAGAAGGTGGAGTTGACGCCGGCCTGCGCCGCGTCGGCCGTTCCGCCGTCCGCCTGGAACTTGACCACCTGCTGCGTTCCGCCCGTCCCGGCCTGTTGCACCACATAAACGGCGTCGCTGGTCTTGGGAGCCGAAAGAGTGAGAGTTTCGCCCATCACGCCGTTGATCTTCAGCGCCCACTGATCCGGACCGGCCGGCAAGGTGATGGTCTGAGACCCGGCGGCAATGGTGCGCGGCTCGGCCTTGATCTGCTGTTTGGCGAAGCGCGTGGCCGCGCCTGTTTCGGCGAGCTTGGCGTTGATGTGGCCGATCACGGCGTCCATCGTTCGCGGCTTGTCGCCGAGGTCGGCCAGATCGATGTCCAGCGTCTTCAGCCCACCCACCGTCTTCAACGACAGCGTGAAGCGAACATCGCCTTCAAACGCCTGTACGGGTTCGCTCGCGGCGCCCTTGTGGATCGGCGCGCCCTGATAGACGGCGTTGGCCTTTTCCACGCCTGCGGTGGTCTTGCTGGAGGTGGCCGAGAGCCCCTGCACCAGCCGCACCTCCTCCATGGAGGCCGCACCCACGTAGGCGGAGGCTTCGGCCAGCCCAGAGGCGAATCGCTTTCTGAGCTGGACCAGTTCCGTCGAAGTCACGCCTGCCTCGCCGGCGCGCGTAGCCAGCGCCGACAGGCTGGTCAGGCCCTTATAGAGGGCGAACAGCTTGCTGTAGTCGGACGATGCGCCTTTGACGTCCAGATCGACGTCGGATTCGGAGATCAGGCTGCGAGATCGCAGCGCCTCGCGCACCAGCTCGCTCTGCTCGGTCTTGACGACGGTGGTGGACCAGGGCGCCGTCGGCTGCTTCTTGACGACAGCGCCGGCGATGGACGCGGACATGCCGACGCCCACGCCGCCGGAGACGCCGAACAGGCCGAGAAGGTAGCTGTTGTTGATCATTGGAGGCCGGCTCCCTGCGGCGACGCTAGGGCACGGCCTCTAACAACAGCTTAAGCGTTGGGCTTAGTTCTGGAACAGCGACAGGATGGTCTGCGGCGCGGCGTTGGCGATCGATAGGGCCTGCACGCCCAGCTGCTGCTTGGTCTGCAGCGCGGTCAGCCGCGCGCTTTCCTTGGCCAGGTCGGCGTCCACCAGATTGCCGATGCCGGCTTCCAGGCTGTCCTGCAGCTTGGAGGTGAAGATCAGCTGGTTGTCCAGCGACTTGGCCCCGCTGCCCAGCTTGGTCAGCGAGCTGGTGACATAGGCGAGCGAGTCGTCGACCTGCTTCATCAGCTTGGTCCACTCTTCCGCGCGAGCCGTTTCGCCGGTAGCCGGCGTCGCGTGGGTCTTGTGAACGTCGGCGGACTTGCGGATGACCTCAAAGGAGTTCGACGCCAGCTTGATGCCGCGCGCAGCGGTCGCGTCGGTCGCCGTGTTGCCGGCGACGCCCGCTGCAGACGCGGAGGCCGTACCGGGAGCCGTCGCGACTGCGCCTTGAGACGCATAGAGACCGAAATTCACCCCATCGACATCGATCGTGGTCTTGCCGTCGGCGCTGGCCAGAGACTTCAACGACTTGCCGATGAGCCCCTCGGTGTTTGCAACCGGCGGAGGCCCTGCGGCAGCAGCTTGTTTCGTCTGCACCTGACCATTCGCATCCAAGGACGCGATCATGTTGACGCCGTTGAAGGCCGCGCCCTGGATCGTCGTGGTTATCTGCCGCGCCAGGTTCTCGAAATCTTCCTGATAGGCGTTAAGGCTGGCCTCGTCCGTGCCCGGATCCGACGCCGCCAGCACCAGGTTGCGCATCTGGCCGAGCAGGTCCTTGACCGTCTCGCCCGCCGCCATGGCCACGTCGATCGTCGACTGTCCGCGCTGAAGCGACTGCTTCACCGGCTCCAGCGCGTTCATCTGGTTGGTCTGGTTCTGGGCCACGGCCCACAGGGCGCCGTTGTCCTTGGCGCTGTTGATCACCTTGCCGGTGTTCACGCGGCTCTGCGTCTCGTCCAACTGCCGGTTGGTGGCGTTGAGGTTCTGCAGTGCGATCAGCGCCGAGCGGTTGGTGTTCACGCTGTTGGTCATGGTCCGGCCCCTAGCTTCTTGCTGGGACCGTTAACCATCAATGGTTCCCGGATGGTTAACGCGCAGAAACCATGATGCCCTCGCCGCCGCTCAGATGTCGGCGACGATGATGCGGCCCTGGCGATACGTCGGGTCATCGGCCAGCTTTTGCACCTCTTCGCGAGGCCACTGGCGAACCACTTCTCCGGTCTGGCGATCCACGGTCTTGTAGACAAAGCCGTCGTTCGCCGCCTCGATCACCAGGCGATAGCGCGCGGCGTCACCTGCGGCGGAAGCGGCAGGCGCGGTCGCCTGAACGGGAGAAGCCGGGATGTTTGCGGGCGTTACGCTGGGTACTGGAGCGACATGATCTGACATCATCCTCCGCGCGACCCAAGCCGCGCCCCTTCAAGAGTTAAGAAGAAGAGGAAGGCGGGCGAGCCGCCTTCCTCTCAAAGGCCTTAGCGGAACAGGCTGAGCAGAACCGAGCTCGACGAGTTCGCGATCGACAGAGCCTGCACGCCCAGCTGTTGCTTGGTTTGCAGGGCCGTCAGCTTGGCGCTTTCCTTGGCCAGGTCGGCGTCCACCAGGTTGCCGATCCCCGTTTCCAGGGTGTCCTGCAGCTTGGAGGTGAAGGTCAGCTGGTTGTCCAGCGACTTCGAACCGGTGCCCAGCTTGGTCAGCGAGCTGGTGACGTAGCTGATCGAGTCGTCGACCTGCTTCATCAGGTCCGACCATGCAGTGGCGCGCGTAGTTTCGCCTGCGGCATCCCCGGCAGCTGCGCCCGCTTCAGCCTCCGCACGAACGGCGGTGAACGAACTGGACGCGAGCCTGATTCCCGCTCCGGCAGTGATGCCCTCGGCGGCGGTATTGGCATCAGCGAGCCTTGTAGCTGCGGCCGCTGCATCTTCGCCAGCGGCCGGAGCTGCGGGAGCATGCAAGCCGAAGTTGACGCCCGCGACGTCGATGGTGTTCTTGCCATCGGCACTTGCCAACGCCTTCAGCGACTTGCCGGCTCCGGTAGCTTGGGGGGCGCCATTAGCGTCGAGGTTAGCGATCATATTGACGCCATTGAAGTTGGCGCCTTGGATCGTCGTGGTGATCTGCTTGGCGAGGTTCTTGAAGTCCTCCTCGTAAGCATCCAGGCTGGCCTTGTCGACGCCCGGATCGGACGCCGCCAGGACCAGGTTCTTCATCTGGCCCAGAACGTCCTTGACCGTTTCGCCCGCCGCCATGGCGACGTCGATGGTCGACTGACCGCGCTGAAGCGACTGCTTCACCGCATCCAGCGAGTTCATCTGAACCGTCTGGTTCTGGGCGATCGACCAGATCGCGCCGTTGTCCTTGGCGTTGTTGATCGCCTTGCCGGTGTTGATCCGGTTCTGGGTGGTCTCCAGGGCGCGGTTGGTCGCGTTCAGGTTCTGCAGCGCGATGTTGGCGCCGTAGTTGGTGTTGATGCTGTTAGCCATCGGTAGTCATCCTTCTGGATCAATGGCGCCGTTCTGACGCCCCGAGCCTTATGCTCGCGCCGGCCGTTTCAAGCGGCGCGCCAGGTCGTCGCCGCAGAAAGCTGCGTCTTTTCAACAATGGCGAGGATCGAGCGCCCGGCAAATATCGGCGGCGCCCGGCAAAAGGCGCCGCCGCCCGGCAGGTCTTGCCGACCTGACGCGCTTCAGCGGCCGGCCAAACCTCTCCACCACCGGCGCGAGGGCGTGTCGGCCTTTGCGCGCCAGGCGTCCGCCATGGATCGCTCAGCCAGCAGCGTCTCCACCGCCAGACGCCGCGCGCCATCGCACCGCACCAGTTGCTCGCCTCGCTGCACATAGGCCGCTTCAAGATCAGCGCTCGTGGCGGCGCCAGGCAACACGGCCAGGTCGCACGGCCGGCTTGCCGCCTCAGGCAGGACCAGGCGCGGCGCAGCCGTTGATACCGGGGGCGAGGCGGCACAGCTCGCGGTCGTGCTCGCGCAGACGGCGAAGGCGATCGGGATCAAGGGGCGTGTCTGCATCTTCGGCGCTCCGGGCCTGAGTGACGGCGGTCGCGGTCGCGCGCGCCGCCTGGGTCGTGGTGTCGTTGAAGATGTCCAGGCGGCCCTGCTGGACGGCCTGACCTTGCTGTTCCAGCCGTCGCGCGGCCTCGGCGGCTTCCCCCGCGGCCGCTTGCGCGCGGGCGGCCTCCAGTCGCCTGCGATCAAGCTTCAGCGGGTCCCATCGAAAGCCCAGCCCGCCCGCGAGCAGTGCAACGACCAGAACGCCTCCGACGGCCAGCGCCAGCCATCCGAGCGGCGTCGGAAATCGCAGCCACGTCCTCATGGGTAGCCCTTTCGGTCGAGTTCGAAATGCGGGCCGTCCCGCAGGCGCGGCCAGTCGCCGCCCCAGACGAGTGACACGCCGAGATCGAGCGCCGCCGCCCTGAACGCCTTGGCGATGCGGGGGTACAGCGGCCAGTCCCAGCGCACCTGTCCTTCGACCAGAGCCGCCACATCAACCGCATG
>ERZ501011.239-NODE-239-length-16580-cov-7.742753_pt1 | contig 16580 bp, 20 predicted proteins | sample MGYA00248833_ERZ501011 | MGnify/ENA primary metagenome ERZ501011 (study PRJEB25958, sample SAMN03398530) | human skin metagenome | study: EMG produced TPA metagenomics assembly of the Human Skin Microbiome Metagenome (human skin metagenome) data set. | reverse complement strand
CGGATGGGGCGATCGCCGAGGCGGCGGATCGCCTGGGCCTTGAGCCTCTGCTGGACCTTGAGGTGCGGCGGCTGTCGGCCGGGCAGCGGCGGCGGCTGGCGCTGGCCCGGCTGATCGCCGCGCCCCGATCGCTGTGGCTTCTGGACGAGCCGCTGAGCCCGCTGGACGCGCGCTGGCGACAGGCGGCCGGAGAGCTGATGCAGGCGCATCTCGATCGGGGCGGCATAATCCTGGCGGCCGTGCACGACCCCCTGCCCGTCTCCGCCCGCGCGATCGAGATCGGGAGCGGACGGTGATGCGCGCGGTCACCGTGCTGTACCGGCGCGAGCTGGCTCTGGCCTGGGGCGGAGGGGGCGGCGCGCTTCTGGCCTGCGCCTTTCTGCTGTGCGTGACGACGATGATTCCACTGGCCGCCGGCGGCGATCCGCGCGTGCTGAGCCCCGTCGCCTCGGGCCTGACCTGGACGGCGCTGGCGCTGGCCTCCCTGCTGTCGCTGGAGCGGATGTTCGAGCGCGACCACGAGGACGGAGCCCTGGACCTTCTGACCACCGGCCCTTTGCCGCTCGAAGCCGTTGTGGCGGTGAAGGCGCTGGCGCACTGGAGCGCGACCGGCCTGCCGCTGGCGGTCGCGGCGCCCGTCGCGGCGCTGGCGCTCGGTCAGCCCCTCGGGCTGGCGCCGCTCACCTTTTCCACGGCGCTGATCGGAGGGCTGGGCTTTTCCTTCACCGGTGCGTTGGGTGCGGCGCTGGCGCTGGGGACGCGCCGGGGCGGGCTGCTGATCTCCGTGATCGTGCTTCCCCTGTTCATCCCGCCCGTGGTGTTCGGCGCGGGCGGCCTGCAGCGTGCGGCGCTGGACCAGCCGGTTGGACCGGCCCTGGCGCTGCTCGGCGCCTATGTGCTGTTCGCGGCGGTGATCGCGCCGCTGGCGGGCGCGGCGGCCATCCGCAATGCGCAGGGCTGAGACGCTTGCCCGCACCCCGGCCGCCGCGTAAGCGCTGATCCCGATGTTCGGCCTGTCGAACCCTGCTCGTTTCATGGCCTTCACCCGGCCGCTGACGCCCTGGCTGTGGGGCGCGGCGGGCGTGCTGCTGGCCTGCGGCGCCTGGCTCAGCTTCACCGCCCCCGCCGACTACCAGCAGGGCGACACGGTGCGGATCATGTTCGTGCACGTGCCGGCCGCCTCCATCGGCCTTATGGCCTATGCGGCGCTGGGGGCAGCCAGCTTCTTCGCCCTGGTGTTCAGACATCCGCTGGCGGATGCGGCGGCGCGGGCGGCGGCGCTGCCGGGCGCGGCCTATACGGCGCTGGCCCTGGTCACCGGCTCGCTGTGGGGCCAGCCGATGTGGGGGACTTGGTGGGTGTGGGACGCGCGCCTGACCAGCGTCCTTGTCCTGTTCCTGTTCTACCTCGGCTACATGGCCCTGCGCGCCTCGATCGACGACGAGGCCCGCGCGGCGAGGGCGGCGGCGGTGCTGGGCCTGGTCGGCCTGATCAACCTGCCGATCGTCAAGTTCTCGGTGGACTGGTGGAACACCCTGCATCAGCCGGCCAGCCTGTTGCGCGCCGGGGGATCGTCGCTGGCCCCGCCCTATCTGCAGGCGCTTCTGGTGATGATGGCGGCCTACGGCGTGCTGTTCCTGGCGCTGTGGCTGACGGCGATCCGCACGGAGGTGCGCCGACGTCGGGTGCAGTCGATGCGCGCGCGACGGGCGCTGGAGGCGTGATGATCGACCTGAACATGAGCCCCTACGCCGCCTTCGTCTGGCCGGCCTGGGGAATCAGCGCCCTTGTACTGGCCGCGCTGGTCGTGCGGGCCGGCCTGGCCGCCCGGCGTTGGAAGGCGGCGCTGGCCGAACTGGAAGCCGGCGATGAATAGGTGGCTGGCGCTGGCCCCGCTGGTCGTCCTGGCGGCCTTGGCGGCCCTGTTCATCGGCTGGTCGTTGAAGCGCGATCCGGTGATCAAGCCGGATGCGATGGTCGGTCAGCCCGTTCCCGCATCCAGCCTGCCGCAGCTGGACGGCGTCTCCGCAGCGGACCTCCGGACGCTGGCGGCCGGACGCCCGGTTCTGGTGAACCTGTTCGCCTCCTGGTGCGCGCCGTGCCGGATCGAACACCCCAGGCTGATGGAGCTCAAGGCGCAAGGCGTGGTCGTGATCGGCGTGGCCTACAAGGATGATCCGGTCGCCACCCGCGCCTTTCTGGAAGAGCTGGGTGACCCGTTCGATGCCGTCCTGGTCGATCGCGAGGGTCGCCTCGGTCTCGACCTCGGCGTCTCTGGCGTGCCGGAGACCTTTGCGGTGGACGCCTCCGGCCGCATCCGCGCGAAACAGGCCGGTCCCCTGCTGGACGATCGCGACGTCCTGCGCCTGACCCAGGCGCTGCAGGCGGATTAACCTTTTTCAGACGGATTGCGTTAACACTCCCGACATGAGCGCGATTCGTCCCGGACTGCCGCAGATCGTTCCGCAACCGGCGGACGCCGGACGCGCGCGCTCGGCCCAGGCTGCGGCCTTCTTCCGCGCCGCCGTGGATCAGGCGCAGACGACCAACCCTGCGGCGGCTCAGGCCCCAGCGCCCGCCCTCGCTTTGGTCGCGACGCGCGCGACTGGCTCCGCCTCGGCGCCTGATCCTAGCCGGCCCCTGCGGCCTGGCTCGCTGCTCGACATCCGGATCTAGCGGTCAGCTCCAGCCGCGGCTGGCGATGTACTGTTCAAGCGCGTTGATGCGCGTGTCGTCGGACGGATGGGTCGAGGCGAACTGCGGAACCTGGGTCTGGCGCTGCGCCGCCATCAGCCGCCACAGCGCCACCGACTGGCTGGGCCGCCAGCCCGCCGCCTGCAGATAATCCACGCCCAGCCGGTCCGCCTCCAGTTCGTCACGGCGGGAATACGGAAGCAGCAGACCGTACTGCGCGCCCAGCCCGCCGATCGCGCCCACGGCCTGGCCGTAGTCGCCGGCGACGCGCGTGCCCAGCTGCAGCGCGGCGTTGGTCAGGGCGCTGGAGGAGGTGCGCTCGGCCGCGTGCTGGGCCACGACGTGGCCGATCTCGTGACCGATCACCGCCGCCAGCTGGTCGTCGTTCTGCACCAGGGCCAGCAGGCCCGTGGTCACGCCGATCTGGCCGGACGGCAGCACAAAGGCGTTGGGGCTCTGGTTGGTGAAGACGGCGTAGTCCCAGGTGCGTCCGCCCAGGCCGGCCGCCTGCACCAGGCGATCGCCGATGCGGCGGATGCGGTCCACCTGGGCGCCCGTGGTCGCCGCGTTCTGGGTGCGCACCTGCTCGGCCCAGGCGGCGTTCGACTGCTGCACCAGCGAGCCGTTGTCGACGATCAGCAGCTGGTTGCGCCCCAGCGCCTCGTTGTAAGCGCAGGCGGCCAGGGCGGCGCTGGCCGAGGCGGCGAGCAAGGCGATGCGGACGGCGCGGGTCATATCGGGCTCCTGCGGGAAAGATTCAGCCGGAGAAAACCGGCGATGCGCACAGAGGTTCCTGCGGCCAAACGCGCTGGCCCAAAGCAAAAAGGCCCGGTCCGAAGACCGAGCCTTTTGCATTTCGACTGGAGCGGGCGAGGCGATTCGAACGCCCGACCCTCACCTTGGCAAGGTGATGCTCTACCCCTGAGCTACGCCCGCACTCCGTTGAGAGCGATGTGCGCTCCCCGTCGAGGAGGGGGCGTATAGCGGAGGGGAATGCCGTCCTGCAAGAGCAAATTCACAAAGAATGCGCTCAAGCAGCGAGCGACCGCGTCGCAAGCGTAGCGCCCCCTCGCCTCAGCGCGGCGCCAGGCGAATGGCGCCGTCGAGGCGGATGCATTCGCCGTTGATGTAGACGTTGCGCGCCAGCTCCAGCACCAGGGAGGCGTAGTCGGCGGGCGTGCCCAGGCGGCTGGGGAAGGGAATGGCGGCGGCCAGGGCGTCCTGGATCTTCTGGTCCATGCCGGCCATCATCGGCGTCCACATGATGCCGGGCAGAATGGTGTTCACCCGCACGCCTTCCTGGGCCAGGTCGCGGGCGACCGGCAGGGTCATGGCGTAGACGCCGCCCTTTGACGCCGAATAGGCGGCCTGGCCGATCTGGCCGTCCTGGGCCGCGACGGAGGCGGTATTGACGATCAGGCCGCGCTCGCCGTCGGCCATCGGCTCCAGCGTCACCATGCCCGCCGCCGATTGCGACAGGACGCGGAAGGTGCCGAACAGGTTGACGCGCACGGTGCGCTCGAACGCCGCCATGTCGTGGGCGCGGATCTCGCCGGTGTCCTTCTTGCGCGACACGGTCTTCTGGCCGGTGGCGATGCCGGCGCAATTGACGGTCAGACGCTCCTGGCCGTGGGCGGCGCGAGCCTTGTCGAAGGCGGCGGCGACGGAGGCGTCGTCGGTGACGTCGACCTGGCAGAACACGCCGCCGATCTCGGCCGCGATCGCCTCGCCCTTTTCCGCGTTCAGGTCGAACAGGGCGACCTTGGCGCCCGTGGCGGCGATGGCGCGCGCCGTGCCCTCGCCCAGGCCCGAGGCGCCGCCGGTGACCACTGCGGCGATGCTGCTGTCGAGTTTCATCCCTGGTGTTCCTATGTTTGGCTGAACCTGATGTCTTGCGAGGGATTTAGCGGCCATGACCGCCAAAGCCAAACCGGACCCGGCCACAGCGCCGCTGGACGCCATCGACCCAAAGAAGGCGCTGGTTCCCTCCGTGCTGCGCCTCAACGAAATGCGGGTACGAAAGGGCTTCTGGCCCAAGGTGGTGAGCACCGCCGCCCGCATCCCCTTCGCTGATCAGCTGGTCAGCGTCTGGTACGCCGCGCGCGATCCGGAGACGCCTCTGCCGGCCAAGGGCATGATGCTGGGCGCCCTGGCCTATTTCGTGCTGCCGACCGACGCCATTCCGGACATCTTCGCGGGCATCGGCTTCACCGACGACGCGGCCGTGATCGCGGCCCTGGTGGCGACGCTGGGCGCCAACATCAAGCGCCGCCACCGCGACCAGGCGTCCGACACCCTGGAGCGGCTGAAGAGCCGCGAGCACTGAGGCCGCGCTTGGCGAAGCCCTGCGACGCAGGCTAAGCCGCACGGCCATTTGCGACAGGAGACCACTTTCCATGACCGCCCTGATCCTGCACGGCGGCGCCGGCGCCCGGCGCGAGCGCAACTACGACGCCGAGGTCGTGCACATGCGCGAGGTGGTCGAGGCCATGAGGGCGCGGCTGGACGCCGGCGACAGCGCGCTGAACGTGGCGGTGGAGGCGGTGGCGATGCTGGAAGCGTCCGGCCTCTATGTCGCCGGGCGCGGCGCCTCGCCCAATCTGGCCCAGGCCTATGAGCTGGACGCCAGCCTGATGGACGGATCGGACCAGCGCGCGGGCGCGGTCGCGGCCCTACAGGGCTTCAAGAGCCCGATCCGCACGGCGCGCGCGGTGATGGACCGCACCCCCCACGTCATGCTGGCCGGCGAAGGCGCGGCCCTGTTCGCCCACGATCAGGGGCTGGAGCCGATCGGCGATGAGGCCGCCTGGTTCACCCACGCCGGACAGGGCGAGGACAATCATCCGCCGACTGGGCTCAGTCACGGCACGGTCGGATGCTGCGTGCTGGATGCGCAAGGGCGGCTGGCGGCCGCCACCTCGACTGGCGGCGTGTTCGGCAAGATGCCCGGGCGCGTCGGGGACACGCCGATCCCGGCGGCCGGCACCTGGGCGGACGGCCGCGTCGCCGTGTCCGGCACCGGACAGGGCGAATACTTCATCCGCGTCGCCGCCGCCGGGCAGGTCGCCTGGCGGGTCGGCTCGGGCCAGTCCCTCTCCGAAGCGGCTCAGGGCGTCATCGACCAAATCGGCGAGTTGGGCGGCGACGGCGGCCTGATCGCGCTCGACCGCGAAGGAAACATCGCCCATCCCTTCAACAGCCAGGGCATGAAGCGGGCCTGGCTGACGTCCTCCGGCCAGATCGGCGTGGAGGTGTTCGGGCGCTGACCGAGCGTCGGGAGCCGCTGCGGGACTGGGCGGACATTACCGGTCTGTAAGGTGCGCGCCGCGAGATCGCTGGTAAGGATTCCCGCGCGCCCGGAGGGACGGGCCCAAGAGGAAGCCCGCCTATGAAGATCCGCCTGTCCGCCACCGTGGCCGCATCGGCCCTGATGCTGGGGCTCGCCGCCTGCGCCACCACCACGCCGCCGCAGGCCCCCGGCGCTGATCAGCGGGTCGAGACGGCCGCGTCGCAGCCGCCTTCCGGCGTGGTCGTGCCGCCGCTGGGCTTCGACAAGCGGGTGCTGGCGAACGGGCTGGAGGTCTATACGGCGCGCGACGCCGACACCTCCAACGTCACCGTGCAGGTCTGGTACAAGGTCGGGTCCAAGGACGATCCGGCGGGTCGCTCCGGCTTCGCCCACCTGTTCGAACACCTGATGTTCAAGGCCACCCGCAACCTGCCGCCCGAGACCTTTGACCGGCTGACCGAGGACGTGGGCGGCTCCAACAACGCCTTCACCGCCGACGACACCACCGCCTATTTCGAGACCGTGCCCGCCAACCACCTGGAGCGGATGCTGTTCGCCGAAGCCGAGCGCATGGGCTCTCTGGTCGTCGACGAGCCGACCTTCGTGTCCGAGCGCGATGTGGTGAAGGAGGAATACCGCCAGCGCATCCTGGCCAATCCCTACGGCCGTCTGTTCGGCCTGTTCGTGCCCGAGACCATCTACCAGGAAAGCCCCTATCGGCGGCCGGGCATCGGCTCGATCGAGGAGCTGGAGGCCTCGTCCCTTGAGGATGTGCTGCGCTTTCACCGCACCTACTACCGCCCGGACAACGCCTATCTGATCGTCGCGGGCAACTTCGACCAAGCGCAACTGGATCGCTGGATCGATCAGTATTTCGCGCCGCTGAAGAACCCCACGACCGCCATCCCGGCCAACAACGTCGCCGAGCCCGAGCCGACCGGCCCGCGCGAGGTCACCTACTATGCGCCCAACGTGCCGCTGCCGGCAGTGGTGATCGCCTGGCCGACGGTGAAGTACGCGGATGCGGACCGCGCGGCCCTGACGGTGCTGGACGGCGTGCTGTCCACCGGCGAAAGCAGCCGGCTGTACCGCTCGCTGGTCTATGACAAGCAGATCGCCGCCCAGATCGGCTCCACTCCCGACTTCGCCCAGCAGGCCGGCAACCTCAGCGCGCTCGCCATCATGGCGCAGGGCCACACTGCCGAGGAAGGCATCGCCGCCCTGAACGCCGAGATCGCCCGCCTGCGCGAGCAGCCGATCAGCGAGGCCGAGCTGACCGAGGCCAAGAACGAGCTGGTGGCTTCCGCCCTGCGCGGGCGCGAGACGGTGGACGACCGCGCAACCGCGCTGGGGTTCGCCCTGATCAACACCGGCGACGCTTCGGCCGCCGACCGCGAGATCGCCCAGATCCAGGCCGTCACCGCCGCCGACGTCCAGCGCGTGGCCGCCCGCTATCTGACGCCGCAGCGTCAATCGACCATCCGCTACCTGCCCGCCGACGCCTCCAATCCGGCCTCGGTGCAGAAGATGAACGTGGATGCGCCGGTGACAGTCGCCGCCCTCGCCCCGGCCGGTCAGCCCGCCACCCTGCTGCCGCCCGAGCAGCGCACCGCCTTGCCCCGCCCGGGCGCCGAGGTCGCGCCCTCGACGCCGGCGGTGGCCGAAAGCCGCCTGTCCAACGGCATGCGGGTGCTGGTCGCGCCGACGCAAGGCCTGCCGCTGGTCTCCGCCCGCCTCGGCTTCGACGCCGGTTCGTCGGACGATCCGGCCGGCAAGGCCGGCGTGGCGTCCCTGACCGCCGCCCTTCTGACGCAGGGCACGGCCACCCGCACCGCGCCGCAGATCGCCACCGAGATCGAGCAGCTGGGCGCAAGCGTCGGCGCGGGCGCCGGCGTCGACTTCACCAACGTCTACGCGAATGCGCCGGCCGACGTGTTCCCGCAGGCCATGACTCTGATGGCCGATCTGGTGCGCAACCCGGCTTTCGCGAACGAGGAGCTGGAGCGCCAGCAGGCGCAGACGCTGGACGCCCTGCGCGTCGCCCTGAGCCAGCCGGGCGCCATCGCCTCGCAGGTCGCGGGCCGGGTGGTGTTCGGCGACGCCCCCTACGGCGCGCCGGGATCGGGCACTGTGGAGACGGTGCCGACCGTGACGCCCGAGGACGTGCGCGCCTTTCACGCCGCGCGCTATCGGCCGGAAGACGCCACCCTGGTCTTCTCCGGCGATATCACGCCCGAAGCGGCGCGCGCCCTGGCCGAGCAGGCGTTCGGCGACTGGCGCCCGAGCGCCGGGGCGCCTTCCGCCAGCGCCAGCCCCGCCGGGCAGGTTCTTCCGCCCCGCATCGTGGTGATCGACCAGCCGGGCGCCGGACAGGCGGCCGTGGTGGCGGCGGTGCGGGGCGTGTCGCGCACCGACGCCGACTACTTCCCGCTGACGCTCGGCAACACCCTGCTGGGCGGCGGCTTCTCCTCGCGCCTGAACCAGGAGATCCGCATCAAGCGCGGGCTGTCCTATGGGGCGGGATCGTCGCTGGGCGTGCGGGCGGATGCGGGCCTATTCACCGCCCAGGCCCAGACCCGCAACGACGCCGTACCGGCAGTGGCCGAACTGATCCTGCAGGAGATCGGCAAGCTGGGCTCGACCGAGCCGACCGAAGCCGATCTGGCGCCACGCCGCGCCACCCTGATCGGCGGCTTCGGACGCTCGCTAGAGACGGTGGACGGCCTGGGCACGCTGGTGGCCAATCTGGCCCTCTACGATCTGCCCACCAGCGACCTTCAGGCCTATGTCGGTCGAGTGCGTGCCGTCACGCCCCAGCAGGTGGAGCAGGCCTTCGCCCGCCATCTGCCGGTCAACCAGGCCAGCCTGGTGATCGTCGGCGACGGCAAGGTGTTCATCGACGCCCTGCGCGCGCGTCACCCGAACCTTGAAGTGGTGACCGTCAGCGACCTGGACCTGAACAGCGGCGCCCTGGAGTAGGAGGCGCTCAGCCCGACAGGCAGACGACCTGCGCCACGCGAAGATCGCGGCGCAGGTCGTCGGCCGCCTTGCCGTAGTTGTCGACGGTGACCGCCTGCGCCAGCATGGGCTCGTCCGGCGTCTGTTCGCCTCGGATGGCCGGAAGAAAGGTGTCGGGCGCCGTGGTGTAGATGCGGCCGCGGCGCGGCGCCTCCGCCAGGGTCACGCCCACGGCGCGTCCCCGCGCATCCAGCACCGGCGCTCCGGACAGACCGGACAGGGTGCCGTTCAGGCCTGCGGTGCGTCCGACCTCCGCCCAGGCCAGCACCGGCTCGTCGCGCGCGCCGCGACCCGTCACCTTCAGCGTCTCGCGGCCCAGCAGGCGCGAGGTGGCCTCGCCCGGCCGGCCTTGCGGAAATCCCGGATGGAAGCCGCGTTGCCCTTTGCGCAAAGGCTCCGCCGTCGCGATCGGCACCGCAGGCGGGCCGCCATCGGTCAGCAGCAGGGCGATGTCCGCATGGGGCGCCAGCCGCACGTCGGCCGCCACCGCCTTGCCCGGGCCGACCACAAGGGCGGGCTGGCGGCAGCCTTCGACCACATGGCGAGCGGTGATCCAGCGTCCGCGCTGGGCGATGGAGAAGGCGGTTCCGGCCTGCGGCTTGAACGGAGCGTCTGGGCTCTGCACCGTCACGGTCTGATCGAACGGCGTCACGGGGCCGAGCAGAGGCCCCTCCCCCTCCGCCGGCGTCGCGGACGGGGCCGGCAGCGCCGGCGGGGCGTCCGCATTCTCGCGTCGCAGCAGCGACAGGCCCAGCAGCACGGCGGCCGTCGCCGCATAGACGGCCCAGTCCGGCGGACGGCGCACTGCCATCGCTCAGCCCGTCAGCGCGGCGGCCAGGATCAGCGCGGTCGCGAGCTTGGCCCCCACCAGCACGATGGCGGCCGGCGCCTCGCCGTGCTCGATCCGCTGCGGCAGGCCGGTCAACAGCGCATCCACCACGCGGAACGCCAGCAGCTGCAGCACCACCGTCGCCACGCCCCAGATCAGGATGTCCCGAACGGAGGTCGACACCGACAGCGACACCGCCAGCGGAATGGCCAGGCCGACCAGCACGCCGGCGAACGCCACCGCCGCCGCCGGATTGCCCTGGCGGATCAGGGCGATCTCCTTCCACGGCGTCAGCACGGCGTAGAGGGTCGCGCCCGCCGCCAGCAGCAGCAGGGTCGCGATCAGGTGCAGCACCATGACCGGAAAGCCGGAGGCGAAGGCCTGCAACTCGGCGCTGAAGAGAGCTTGGGTCAGGGACGAGTCCATCAGGGCTCACGCTCAAGAGACCCGACGCATGCCCCATTGCCGCCCCAATCCGCAAGCGCACGGCGGACACAGTGCGTTAGGATTTGTGTCGATGCGCGTTCTGCCCGCCGCGTGCGACAAGGAGGATGAGCGTCTAAGCCGCCGCCTGTTCGGCTCGCCTCAGGGCAGAGGCGCGGACCTTTTCGCTTTCGGACTTCAGCTGCCCGCAGGCGGCCAGGATGTCGCGGCCGCGCGGCGTGCGGATGGGCGAGGCGTAGCCCGCCCGGTTCAGGATGGCCGCGAACGCCTCGATGGTCTTCCAGTCCGAGCAGCCGTAGTCCGTGCCCGGCCAAGGGTTGAACGGGATCAGGTTGATCTTGGCCGGGATGCCCTGAATCAGCCGAACCAGCGCCCTCGCCTCTTCCGGACTGTCGTTGACGCCCTTCAGCATTACATACTCGAACGTCACCCGACGCGCATTAGACAGGCCGGGATAGGCGCGGATGGCGGCCATCAGCTGGTCCAGCTGATATTTCTTGTTCAGCGGCACCAGCTGGTCGCGCAACGGATCGTTGGTGGCGTGCAGGCTGATCGCCAGCATGGCCGCGGTGCGTTCGCCCAGCGCCTGCAGCTGCGGCACCACGCCCGAGGTGGACACGGTGATGCGCCGCCGCGACAGGGCGATGCCTTCGTTGTCCGAGATGATGTCGATGGCGTCGGCGACGTTGTCCAGATTGTACAGCGGCTCGCCCATGCCCATGAAGACGATGTTGGACAGGCGGCGGTCTTCCTTGGGCGACGGCCATTCCTCCAGGTCGTCGCGGGCGACTTGGACCTGGGCCACGATCTCGGCGGCGGTCAGGTTGCGGACCAGTTTCTGCGTTCCGGTATGGCAGAAGGTGCAGTTCAGGGTGCAGCCGACCTGGGACGAGACGCACAGCGCGCCGGCGCGGCCGACGTCCGGGATATAGACGGTCTCGATCTCTATGCCCGGCGCGGTGCGGATCAGCCATTTGCGCGTGCCGTCCCTGGACACCTGGCGTTCGACGATCTCTGGGCGGGCGAGGGTGAAGGCCCCGGCCAGCGCCGCGCGCGTGTCCTTGGCGATGTCGCTCATCTGGGCGAAGCCGGTGACTCCGTAGTGATGGATCCAGCGCCACACCTGCGAGGCGCGCATGCGCGCCTTCTCCGGCGGGCAGACGCCGGCGTCGATCAGCGCCTGGCGCAGCGCTTCGCGCGTCAGGCCGGACAGGTTGACGGGCGTCTTGAGGGCCGGGCTGGTGGCGCGCGAAAGGTCGAGCGTGACGCTCACGGACGAAGTTCCCTTGGAGTTGAGCCCGTCCTTATAGCACAAAGGCGGGCTTTTGCATGGCTGTCGATCCGCCAGCCATCGTCACCCGGCGCAACTGCGGCTAGGGTCGAGCGTCTTGGAAGGGTCGTTCATGCCGCCTGTGTCTGTTTTCGCCGCTCGAAACATCCTGGTCGGAGCTGCGGCCGCGGTCGTGACGCTGTCCTCCGCGGGCGCGGCGCTGGCGCAGACGCAGCCGGCCTATCCGCCGTTCGACGCCCGTAGAGGGGTGTTCAGCTTCGCGGGCGGGCTGGAGAAGTCGCTGCCGGCGGTGGTGCAGGTGACGACGCTGGGCCAGTCGCGCGGACCCAGCTCGGCGGACGATCCCAAGCCGTTCTCGTCGGGGTCGGGCGTGATCATCGACGCGGGCCAGGGCATCGTCGTGACCAACAATCATGTGGTGGAGGGCGGGCGCAAGTTCACGGTGGACCTGACCGACGGCCGGTTGTTCGACGCGGTGCTGGTGGGCGCCGACAAGGCCACCGACATCGCCGTGCTGCGCATCGAGCCGGGCGGGCGTCCTCTGGACCTGACCCAGGTGCGCACCGTCGATTCCGACACCCTGCGCACCGGCGACCTGGCGTTCGCGGTCGGATACCCGCTGGGACTGGACCAGACCCTGACCATGGGGGTGATCTCCGGTCTCAACCGCTCGGGCCTGGGCGATGCGGTCGAGGACTACATCCAGACGGACGCGGCGGTGAACTCGGGCAACTCGGGCGGGCCGCTGCTGGACAGCCAAGGGCGGCTGATCGGCATCAACACCTCCATCCTTTCGGGCGGCGCCGGCGGCGGCAACGACGGCATCGCCTTCGCCGTGCCGACGCGCATTCTCCAGACGGTGACTGAGCAGCTGCGCGCGACGGGCAAGGTCCGGCGCGGGACGGTCGGGGCCATCTTCGGCTCGCTGACGCCCCAGCGCGCGCGCGAGCTGGATCTCGGCATCGTGCGCGGAGCGGTGGTTCTGGATGTGGCGCCGGGATCTCCGGCCGAGCGCGCGGGCCTGCGGCGCGAAGACGTGCTGACGCGGATCAGCGCCCGACCGGTGGTCAACTCAGGCTCGGTGCTGGCGACCGTGGGCCTGTCGACGCCCGGGACGGAGCTGGCGGTGGATTACCTGCGAGGCGGCCGCTCGGCCTCGACGCGGATGTTGGTGGCGGAAGCGCCGGCCGACGAGAATGAAGATCGGCCCACAATCCCGACGACCTGAAGGCCAGACAGCAGAACGCCCGCTCTGCCGGGAGGGGGAGGGGATGGCGGAGCGGGCGTCTGCTTGGAGGAAGCACCGGCCCGTCGAAGCCCTTGGCGGAAACATCCAGGGGGCTGGGGGGCTGTTCAGGATCCGGACGCTTCCGAACTCCGACAGGCCGATGATGCTGGTGTCGCCTCTCAACCGGGCGGGCGAAGGACGGAAACGGGGCCATTTCGTGTTGCGGGCCGCTGTTTGATCGTCGGGGTGGCGTCCGGAGGCGGCGCGCCTAGATTGAAGCCATGAGCCTGAATGCTTCGACCGACCAGCCGCCGGCCGGCCCCGTCTTTTTCGACCGCCGCGAACTGGACCTGGTGCTGCGGGTCTATGGGCGGATGGTGGCGCAGGGCGAATGGCGCGACTATTCCGTGGCCGGGCACAGGGATTTCGCCGAGTTCGCGGTGTTCCGCCGCTCGGGCGACGCGCCTCTCTACCGCATCGAAAAACGGCCGGCGCTCCAGTCCAAGCAGGGACAATGGGCGGTGATCGGCGAAGGCGGCCAAATCCTTCGTCGGGGCCGCGATCTCGCCCAGGCGCTGCGCGTCTTCGACGCGCGCAAGTTCAACGTGGTGGAATAAAGAAAGGGCCCCTTCACAGGGGCCCTTTCCACATCAGCCTGTCAGCGGCTCTTAGTTCCGGTTGCCGCCCATGAAGGCCAGCAGGAATTGGAACAGGTTCACGAAGTTGATGAACAGGCTCAGCGCGCCAAAGCCCGTCGCTACGCCCAGGGCGTTCTGGTCGGCGCCGATGGCGTAATAGGTCATCTTCAGGCGCTGGGTGTCGTAGGCGATCAGACCCGAGAAGATCAGCACGCCGATCGCCGAGATGATCAGGTAGAAGGTCCCCGACTGCAGGAAGATGTTGACGATGGAGGCGATGATCAGGCCGATCAGGCCCATGATCAGGAACGTCCCCATCCCCGACAGGTCCTTCTTGGTGGTGTAGCCCACCAGGCTGAGACCGCCGAACGCCGCCGCCGTCACGAAAAAGGTCGTGGCCAGCGAGCCGCCGGTGTAGCGCAGGAACAGCACGCCGAGCCCTGCGCCGATCGAGGCGACTACCGCCCAGTACAGCGTGTTCACGCCGCGCGCGGTGGGGTTCTTCATGAAGAACATCGAACCGAACAACAGAACCAGCGGCGAGAAGGCCACGATCATGCCCAGCAGGGTGTAGCCGACGCGACCGTCCGGCGTGACCTGGAACATGAGCTGCTGCACGGCCGGCACATTGCCGGTGACGTAGGCGAGGGCGCCCGCGACCACCAGGCCGATGGCCAGCTTGTTGTAGACGCCCAGCATGAAGGCCCGCAGGCCCGCATCAACGGACATGTCCGCCGTCTGCGGCAGCGGCCGGGCGTAGCCGTTGTTGAAATCGCTCATCGCGACATGTTTCTCCCAATGGCGCCGGCAAGACGTCGCCGGTCGCATGAAGCCAATATCGGAACCTCGCGGTCCCCTCGCAAGCAGAACCGGGCTTATCAGGCGCGGTTCCGGCCGCTACCAACGGTCGCATGCCCCGCCTCTTCACCGCCCTGACCCTGCCGCCGGACGTCGCCGAGGTGCTAGAGCGGCGCCAATCCGGCCTGCCCGGCGCGCGCTGGCGTCCACTGGAGGCGCTGCACGTCACGCTGGCCTTCTATGGCGAGGCGCCGGACCGCCAGGCCGATGACCTCGCCTCCGAGCTGGCGCGCATCACCGGCGGTCCGTTCGAGATCGCCCTGTCGGGCGTCGGCGCGTTCGGCGACGCGCATCGCAGCCACACCCTCTGGGCCGGCGTGGTCATGCCGAACGAGCCGCTTTCGGTGCTAGCCGGCCGCTGCAGGACGGCGGGCGAGCGGGCGGGCCTGGCGATGGAAAGGCGCAACTACCGGCCCCACGTCACCCTCGCCTATCTGAAGCCGCAGGCGAACCCGGATCGCATCGGCGCCTGGATGGCCGGGCACAATCTGCTGAATTCGCCGCCTATCCGTATCGACCGCTTCGGCCTGTATTCCAGCGTCCTGACGCCGGACGGCAGCCGCTACGAGCTTGAGCGCGAGTATCTGCTCTAGCCGCTCCGCTTGCGGCGGGAACGGACAGCGAACATAAGACAGCCATGCCCGCCGCCGCCGTGCACCTGGAACTGGTCTTCAGCCGCCCCGAAACCACGCTGGCGGTCACGCGCGGCGCGGCGCGCGCCCTGGTGGACCTGGGCCATGCGCCGCTTCTTGAGGTCTGCCTGCCGAACGGGCGGCGGGCCGACGTGATGGCGCTGGGCCCCAAGGGCGAGATCGTCATCTGCGAGGTCAAGTCCGGGATCGACGACTTCCGCACGGATCGGAAGTGGGGCGAGTACGCGCCCTTTTGCGACGTCTTCTACTTCGCCGTGGCGCCCGAGTTTCCGCTGGAAGCGCTGCCGGACGGGCCGGGGCTGATCGTGGCTGACGGCTTCGGCGGCGCGGTGGTGCGCGAAGCGGCGCCGGTTCCGCTGGCGCCCGCGCGACGCAAGGCCCTGACGCTGGCGTTCGCGCGGCTGGGCGCCATGCGATCGCTGCGGGAGTGAACGGAACGTCCGCTCGCCGGTTGTTCAGGCTCGACACACACCGAGAAAGGACATCCGATGGCGGACAAGGACGAACACCCGACGGGGCCCGGCGCAGGCGAGGAGAACGACGGCCTGCACAAGCCGGTCAAGCCGTCTCCGGAGCTGGCCGAGGTGGTGGGCGAAGGCCCCATGGGGCGCGCCGACGTGGTCAGCGCGCTTTGGGACTACATCAAGAAGAACGATCTTCAGGACAGCCAGGAGATCAAGGCCGACGACAAGCTGAAGGCCGTGTTCGGAAAAGACCGCTTCACCATGTTCGAGATGAACGCGATCCTGTCGGATCACCTCACCGACGCCTGATCGCGAGCGTCAGCGAGGCGCCCGCTTGGCCAGTATGCGCTGCAGGGTGCGGCGGTGCATGCCCAGCCGGCGGGCGGTCTCCGAGACGTTGTGGTCGCACAGTTCATAGACCCGCTGGATGTGCTCCCACCGCACGCGATCCGCGCTCATGGGGTTTTCCGGCGGCTCGGGCGCCTGTTCGCCGCTGGCCAGCAACGCCTTGGCCACGTCGTCGGCGTCCGCGGGCTTGGACAGATAGTCGACGGCTCCGGCCTTGACCGCCGCGACAGCCGTGGCGATCGCGCCGTAGCCGGTCAGCATGACGATGCGGGCGTCGGCGCGGCGCTCGCGCACCGCCTCCACCACCTTCAGCCCGTTGCCGTCCTCCAGCCGCATGTCGAGCACGGCGAAGGCGGGGGCGCCCATGCGCAGCTGCTCGGTCGCCTCCGCCACCGATCCCGCCGTGGTGACCTCAAAGCCCCGCGCCTCCAACGCCCGGCCCAGCCGGGTGCGCAGCGCCTGATCGTCGTCCAGCAGCAGCAGCGACTTGTCGGACAGGGCTTGGACGCGGGTTTCCAGATCGGACATGGGGGCCTTCATCTTTCGGTGTCTTCAAGTGGCGTTGCAACGCTTCGGGTCAAGCCGAACTCGGCTGCGACGTTTCGCCCCGATGCCAGGCGTTCGGCGCCTCAAGCGTCGCTCGCGACCAGCGGACGGCGACCCGGGCGCCGCGTCCGCCGCGCTCGGCCGCCAATCCCTGCCCCACGCTGACCTGTCCGCCGCTGCGCTCCAGAAGCGTGCGGGCGATGAAGAAGCCCAGACCCATGCCGCCCTGGCTGGGCGCGACAGGCGCGTCGGCATCCTCGCGCGGTCGGCGCGGACGGCC
>ERZ501011.236-NODE-236-length-16794-cov-8.293865_pt1 | contig 16794 bp, 16 predicted proteins | sample MGYA00248833_ERZ501011 | MGnify/ENA primary metagenome ERZ501011 (study PRJEB25958, sample SAMN03398530) | human skin metagenome | study: EMG produced TPA metagenomics assembly of the Human Skin Microbiome Metagenome (human skin metagenome) data set. | reverse complement strand
CGCGGCGAGCTTCTCGATGAAGGCATCGGCGATGCTGTCGACGACGATGGTGCGCTCGGTCGACATGCAGATCTGGCCCTGGTTCATGAACGCGCCGAACGCGGCGGCCTTCACCGCTTCGTCCAGATCGGCATCCTCCAGCACGATCAGCGGCGCCTTGCCGCCCAGTTCCAGCAGGCAGCGCTTGAGGTGGCGCGCGGCGGTTTCCGCGATGATCCGGCCCACGCGGGTCGAACCGGTGAAGTTGATGCGGCGCACGGCGTCGTGGGCGATCAGCGCCTCGACCACCTCGGCGGCGGTCACGAGGGCGAGGCGTTCGAGGTTCGCGGCGTAGGGCATCGGCACGTCCTTGCCGGTGCAGTTGATCACCGGAGCGTCCAGCCAGTCGAAGGCATTCTCCATGATCCAGGCCGACAGGTGGTTGCCGATCGAGCCCACGGGGAAGCCTTCCTCGACCGTGACCACGCGGTTGGTCTTCTGGACCGAGCGCAGGATCGCCGGATAGTCGATGGGGCGCAGGGTGCGCAGGTCCAGCACCTCGGCGTCGATGCCGTCGTTCGACAGCTTCTCGGCCGCTTCCAGCGCATGGGCCATGCCGATGCCGAAGCTGATGATGGTGACGTCCTTCCCCTTGCGGGCGACGCGGGCCTTGCCGAAGGGGATGGTGAAGTCCGGCAGGTCCGGCACCTCGAAAGAGCGGCCGTAAAGGATCTCGTTTTCTAGGAAGATCACCGGGTTCGGGTCGCGGATCGCCTGCTTCATCAGGCCCTTCGCATCGGCCGCCGAATAGGGCATCACCACCTTCAGGCCAGGGACCGAGGCATACCAGGCCGCATAGTCCTGGCTGTGCTGGGCGGCCACGCGGGCGGCGGCGCCGTTCGGGCCGCGGAAGACGATGGGACAGCCCATCTGGCCCCCGGACATGTACAGCGTCTTGGCCGCCGAGTTGATGATGTGGTCGATCGCCTGCATGGCGAAGTTGAAGGTCATGAACTCGACGATGGGCTTCAGCCCGCTCATCGCCGCTCCGACGCCCAGACCCGCAAAGCCGTGCTCGGTGATCGGGGTGTCCACCACGCGGCGGTCGCCGAACTCCTGCAGCAGCTCGCGGCTGACCTTGTAGGCGCCCTGGTACTGGGCGACTTCCTCGCCGATCAGGAAGACGGCCTCGTCGCGGCGCATCTCCTCGGCCATGGCGTCGCGCAGGGCGTCGCGAATGGTGGTCTTGACCAGCTTGGCGTCGGCCGGGATCTCCGGGTCCTTCAGCGTCTGCTTGGGCGTGACGGGCGCGGGGCCTTCGCCTTCCGGCTGCGGCTTGGCGGCTTCCGGCGGCGACTTCTCCGGATCACCGGCCTTCTGCTCGTCGGCGCCCTCCTTGGCCACGGCGGACGAGGCGGAGGCCGCGTTGGTCGCAGGCGAAGCGCCCGCGTCGTCACCCGACAGGCGAGCGATCGGCGTGTTGACCTTCACGTTCTCGGCGCCCTCGGCCACGAGGATCTCCAGGACCTCGCCCTCGTCGACGGCCTCGACCTCCATGGTCGCCTTGTCCGTCTCGATCTCGGCGATGACGTCGCCGGCGGAGACCACGTCCCCGACCTTGACGTGCCATTTGGCCAGAACACCCTCTTCCATGGTGGGCGACAGGGCGGGCATCAGGATGTCGGTCATCAGGCTTTTCCCTCAGCTTGGGAGGCCGGCTCGGCGACGGTGCGGACGTTGTCCGCCTTCACCACTTCGCTGATCCCCTCGAGGATACGGTTGTAGGCGGCCGTTTCATCATGGCCGTGACGAACGCCGTAGCCATGCGCCATGTGGCGCGCGGCGTAGGCCAGCAGCCGGCCGAACTGGATTGGGTCGTTGAAGGCCGGCTTGACGGACATCACCGGCTCGTCCCTCGACCACCACATCCGCAGCACTTCGATGGCCTGCGGATCGGCCGCGACGCTGTCCGGCGGCGTCATCACAAAGGCCGAAGCATCCCCGGCCCGCTGATCGAAGTCGCTGGGTGCGCTCAAGCGACCACCTGCTTGACCGCCTTGATGATCTTGTCGACGCCCGGCAGCGACAGGGCCTCGAGGTTGGCGGCGTAGGGCAGCGGCACGTCTTCCTGGTGCACGCGCAGCGGCGGGGCGTCCAGGTAGTCGAAGGCGTGCTCGATCACCCGGGCCACGACCTCGGCGCCGACGCCCATCGGACCCCAGCCTTCCTCGGCCGAGACCAGGCGGTTGGTCTTCTTGACGCTTTCAACGATCGTTTCGTGATCCAGCGGGCGCAGGGTGCGCAGATCCACGACCTCGGCCTCGATGCCCTCCTCCGCCAGCTTCTCGGCGGCGGCGAGTGCGAAACCGACCATGCGGCTGTGGGCGGTGATGGTGACGTCCTTGCCTTCACGACGGACCTTGGCCTTGCCGATCGGCAGAACGTAGTCCTCGACCTCGGGCACGTCGAACTCGAGCCCATACATCATCTCGTGCTCAAGGAAGACGACCGGGTTCGGATCGCGGATGGCGGCCTTCAGCAGGCCCTTGGCGTCGGCGGCGTCGTAGGGGGCGATGACCTTGAGGCCCGGAACCTGCGCGTACCAGGCGGAGTAGTCCTGGCTGTGCTGGGCGCCAACGCGCGAGGCCGCGCCGTTGGGTCCGCGGAACACGATGGGCGCGCGGATCTGACCGCCCGACATGTACAGGGTCTTGGCGGCCGAGTTGATGATGTGGTCGATCGCCTGCATGGCGAAGTTGAAGGTCATGAACTCGACGATGGGCTTCAGCCCGCTCATCGCCGCTCCGACGCCCAGACCCGCAAAGCCGTGCTCGGTGATCGGGGTGTCCACCACGCGGCGGTCGCCGAACTCCTGCAGCAGCTCGCGGCTGACCTTGTAGGCGCCCTGGTACTGGGCGACTTCCTCGCCGATCAGGAAGACGGCCTCGTCGCGGCGCATCTCCTCGGCCATGGCGTCGCGCAGGGCGTCGCGAATGGTGGTCTTGACCAGCTTGGCGTCGGCCGGGATCTCCGGGTCCTTCAGCGTCTGCTTGGGCGTGACGGGCGCGGGGCCTTCGCCTTCCGGCTGCGGCTTGGCGGCTTCCGGCGGCGACTTCTCCGGATCACCGGCCTTCTGCTCGTCGGCGCCCTCCTTGGCCACGGCGGACGAGGCGGAGGCCGCGTTGGTCGCAGGCGAAGCGCCCGCGTCGTCACCCGACAGGCGAGCGATCGGCGTGTTGACCTTCACGTTCTCGGCGCCCTCGGCCACGAGGATCTCCAGGACCTCGCCCTCGTCGACGGCCTCGACCTCCATGGTCGCCTTGTCGGTTTCGATTTCGGCGATCACCTGGCCGGCGGACACGGTGTCGCCCGCCTTGATGTGCCACTTGGTCAGCGTGCCCTCCTCCATCGTGGGGGACAGCGCCGGCATCAGAATGTCGGTCACGGATCAGGCCTCCACGTAGACGTCGGTGTAGAGCTCGGACGGGTCCGGCTCCGGGCTCTCTTGAGCGAACTGCACGGCTTCGGCGACGATCGCCTTGATCTCGGCGTCAATGGCCTTGAGCTCCTCTTCGGTCGCGTTGGCGGCCTGAAGCAGGGTCTTGATGTGGTCGATCGGGTCGCGGGTCTTCTTGACCTCGTCGACCTCTTCCTTGGTCCGGTACTTGGCGGGGTCCGACATGGAGTGGCCGCGATAGCGGTAGGTCTTCACTTCGAGGATGTAGGGCCCCTCGCCCGCACGGGCGCGCTCCACCGCCTTCTTCACCGCGTCGCGCACGGCGATCACGTCCATGCCGTCGACCTGCTCACCCGGGATGCCGAAGCTGGCGCCGCGCTGGCTCAGCTGGGTCGTGGCCGACGAGCGCTCGATGCTCGTGCCCATGGCGTACTGGTTGTTCTCGATGATGTAGATGGCCGGCAGCTTCCACAGCTGGGCCATGTTGAAGCTCTCGTAGACCTGGCCCTGGTTCGCCGCGCCGTCGCCGAAATAGATAAAGGCCACCGAATCGTCGCCGCGGTACTTGCCCGCGAACGCCAGGCCGGTGCCCAGCGCCACCTGCGCGCCGACGATGCCGTGGCCGCCGTAGAAGCCGGTCGGCACATCGAACATGTGCATCGAGCCGCCCTTGCCCTTGGACGAGCCGCCGATGCGGCCGGTTAGCTCGGCCATGACTTCCTTGGGATCCATGCCGGCGGCCAGCATGTGGCCGTGGTCGCGGTAGCCGGTGATGATCTTGTCGTGACCCTGCTTGACGCTTTCCTGGACGCCGACCGCCACGGCCTCCTGGCCGATGTAGAGGTGGCAGAAGCCGCCGATCAGGCCCATGCCGTACAGCTGACCGGCGCGCTCCTCGAAGCGGCGGATCAGCACCATCTCGCGATAGAAGCGGAGCAGGTCTTCCTTGGACGCGGGCGGCGGCGTGTTGGGGATAGAGTCAGGGGTCTTCTGGGCGGCTTTCGCCATCGGGCGTCTCCCGGCAACGGCCCCGAAGCGGGAGGCCTTCTTGTCGTTACGGAAGGGGGCTTTAGCAGCCTTCCTTTGCGGGATGCAAAGGGAAGACGGCCCGGCTGTAACAATAGTTCAAGAGGCGGAGGCGACGGTGGAAACCGGCTTTTGCGCCGAGACCCGGATGACGTAGTCGCGCGGGTCAGAGAAGCCCAGCACGGCGCGCGCGCGCTCTTCCAGCAGGTCGCGCGACAGGCTGTCGGTGCGCAGAAAGCGGACGCGGACCTCCAAGTCCCGGCGCTGCTCAGTCAGTTGGGCCAACTGCTGCTCGCGCTGGCGCAGCAAGGCGTCGCGCTCTCCGCCGCTCAGCAGGCCGCGCTCGCCTGTCAGAGCCTGCACGCCCAGGTAGCCGATCAACAGAGCAAGGACGATGGACAGGCGGTACGGCTTCATCTTGTCGAGCACTACGGACGCTCCTTCTGAGCGTGGAACACAGTCAATGGACCGTGGTCGAAAATGCCTAACAAACCGTAGCTTGGCCGTTGAGAACGGCTCCCGCAGCCGGTCGCGGCGGGAGCCGAATCATCCTCAGCGCGACAGCAGCATGCCGTCGCCGTAGTAGACGCCCTGGTCGCCTAGCATCTCTTCCAGCCGCAGCAGCTGGTTGTACTTGGCCACCCGGTCCGAGCGCGCCAGCGAGCCCGTCTTGATCTGTCCGCAGTTAGTGGCGACGGCCAGGTCCGCGATCGTCGAATCCTCGGTCTCGCCGGAACGGTGGCTCATCACTGCGGTGTAGCCGGCGCGGTGCGCCATATCGACCGCGTCCAGCGTCTCCGACAGGGTGCCGATCTGGTTGACCTTGATCAGGATGGAGTTGGCCAGGCCCTCGCCGATGCCGGCGGCGAGGCGCGCCGGATTGGTCACGAACAGGTCGTCGCCGACCAGCTGGATGCGGTCGCCCAGACGCTCGGTCAGCAGCTTCCAGCCCTCAAAATCGTCCTCGGCCATGCCGTCCTCGATCGAGACGATCGGGAAGCGTTCGCACAGGTCGACCAGGTAGGCGGCCATGCCGTCGGCGTCCAGCGACTTGCCCTCGCCGGTCAGGGCGTACTTGCCGTCCTTGAAGAACTCGGTGGAGGCGACGTCCAGGCCCAGGTGGAAGTCCTCGCCGGCCAGATAGCCGGCCGCCTGTCCCGCCTTGGTGATGAAGCTGAGCGCCTCTTCGGCCGAGGCCAGGTTGGGGGCGAAGCCGCCCTCGTCACCGACGTTGGTGTTGTGGCCGGCGTCCTTCAGCTGCTTCTTCAGCGCGTGAAAGATCTCCGCGCCCATGCGCAGGCCTTCCGAGAAGCTCTCCGCGCCGGTCGGCAGGATCATGAATTCTTGGATGTCGATCGGATTGTCGGCGTGGGCTCCGCCGTTGATGATGTTCATCATCGGTGTCGGAAGGACGCGGGCCGACACACCGCCCAGGTAGCGGTGCAGCGGCAGGTCCGAGGAGATGGCGCTGGCCTTGGCCACCGCCAGCGACACGCCGAGGATGGCGTTGGCGCCCAGCCGTCCCTTGTTCTCGGTGCCGTCCAGCGCGATCAGCGCCTCGTCGATACGGCGCTGGTCCTCGGCGTCCATGCCGGACAGGGCGTCGAAGATTTCGCCGTTCACCGCGTCCACGGCCTTCTGCACGCCCTTGCCGCCCCACAGGTCCTTGTCGCCGTCCCGCAGCTCTACCGCCTCGTGTGCGCCGGTGGAGGCGCCAGAGGGCACGGCGGCGCGACCAAACGAGCCGTCGTCCAGAATCACGTCCACTTCGACCGTCGGATTGCCCCGGCTGTCGAGGATCTGGCGGGCGACGATGTCGGCGATGTCGGTCATGGCTGGGCTCTGTCAGCGAAGAAGGATGCGAAGAGGCTTTAGCCGCCGCAGCCCGAATCGCCAACCTAGGCGCAGCCCTCGACGTACTGGATGGCGGGGCCGCCAGCGTGGATGGCCATGACCTTGCCGTCCGAGCCGATCTCATAGCGGATGCCGCGCGCAGCCGGGGCGGTGACGTAGGCGGTCGATGCGCCCTCGCGCCAGGCGAACAGATCCTCGGCGGGCGCCGACTGATACTTGTGCGGCTGGGCGATGACCGCGCCGCCGTAGGACGCCTTGATCGCCGAGGCCGCGTCGCCCAAGCCGAAACCGCGATCGGTCTTCAGCGTCGCCGCGCGCGCCAGGGTGATCCGCGCCAGTCGGTCGTCCACCATCATGACACGCAGGCCTTCGGGCGCCCGCGCGGGGTGAAACTCGTCGCAGGATGCGGGATCCGCGCCACCCACGGCGTTCGGCTGCGAATCAGCCCCGACCGCCGCCGTGACCTCGGCCACCGTCATGCCGACCCGCAGGGGACCCCACCCGTCGGCCGACACCAGATTCCGGTCGGTCACGGCGGGCGTGGCGGCCGCCGGGGGTGAAGCAACTGCCGGCGCCGCGTCATTATTCGCACTCGTGGCGGACGCGGCGGACGACGGCTCGGCCGGAGTTTCCGGGCGATCGCAGGCGGCGACGGCGAACAGGGCCAGCAGGCTGACAGCGGCGGGACGAATCACGGAGGGTGCGCCTCTTTCCGTTGATCTCGACCAACAGAACGCACGAAAACGGCGCGTGGTTAACCCACGCGCCGTCGAAAAGCTCAGCTTCCAGGTGGAAGGGGCTTAGTCTTCCTTAGGCGTCAGCACCTGGCGGCCGCGATAGGTGCCGGTCTTCAGGTCGATGTGGTGCGAGCGGCGCAGCTCGCCGGTGTCCTTGTCCTCGACGTAGGGGTTGGCGCCCAGGGCGTCGTGGGCGCGGCGCATGTTGCGACGCGAGGGCGATACTTTGCGCTTCGGAACGGCCATGTCCGTCTCATCTCGTGGTCAGGCGCCGTGGCCGGATGGGCGTAAGCGCAGAAAACAGAAGCGGCGGCCCTTGGACAGAGCCGCCACGTGAGCGCGGGCTTATGCCTCAAGCCGCCTGAGATTTCAAGCGGGGCCGATCCGCTTGATGACCCGCGCTGGATTGCCCGCGACCACCACGTCCGAAGGCACGTCCCGGGTCACCACGGCGCCGGCGCCGATCACCGCGCGATCGCCGACCATCACGCCCGCCAGCACGATGGCGCCGCCGCCGATCCAGACGTCATCACCGATGCGGATGGTCCGCGCCGTCTCCAGACCGCGCCGCTGTACGGCGTCCAGCGGATGCTCGGGCGTCAGCAACTGCACGCCCGGACCGCACTGGAAATGATCGCCGATGATGATCTCGGCGCAGTCCAGGAACACGCAGTTCCCATTGACGAAGCCGCTGCGGCCTATGCGGATGTTGAAGCCGTAGTCGCAGAAGAAGCCGGGCATCACCACGGCCTCGCCGTCCGCAGACCGGATCAGGTCGCTGACCAAGGCGCGGCGGGCATCACGGTCCGGCTCCTGATTGATGCGGATGGTCAGGCCGACCGCCCTCGCCCGCCCGTCGCGCAGTTCCGGATCGCCCGGATCATACGGAAGGCCGGCGATCATCTTCTCGCGCTCGGTCATGCGTGCTCCTGCAACATCGCCACCACCGCCTCTCCGATGGCCAAGGAACTGGTCAGACCCGGGCTTTCGATACCGAACAGGGCCACCAGGCCGGCAAGACCATGCTGGCGGGCGCCGTGCAGCTGGAAGTCCGGCTGCGGCTCACCCGGGCCGTGCAGCTTGGGCCGTACGCCGGCGTAGTCGGGCGTCAGCGCGTTGTCGAGCAGTCCCGGCCAAAAGCGGCGCACATAGGCGGCGAACTCGCCCGCCTTGGCCGGATCGACGGAATAGTCCTCGCCGTCCACATAGGTCAGGTCCGGCCCGAACACCGCCTGCCCGCCCAGGTCCTTGCGATAGTGGGTGCCGAGCGCGCCCGGGATCGGCGGCGGATAGATCAGCCGGTCGAACGGCGCCCGTCCCGTCAGGCGGAAATAGACGCCCTTGCCATAGTGCGCCTTCGGGATCCCGCCTGCCGGATAGCCGTCGATGCGCCCGGCGGCGTCCTGGGCCTGAAGCCCCGCAGCCGTGACCAGAAGGCGTGTGGTCAGAACGGCGCCGCCCGCTCCGCCCGCCGTGATGCGGAAGCCGCCGCTGGGCAGCGGCTCGGCCCGCTCGAACGGCGTCCCGACCACGACCGACCCTCCCGCGTCCTCGATCTCGCCCTGCAGCGCCAGCATATAGCCGTGGCTGTCGAACACACCGCTCTCGGAGGACAACAGCGCCGCCTGGACCCTCAACTCGGGCTCCATCGCCAGGGCCTGAGTCGCCGTGAGCCGCTGCACGCCTTCCACGTCGTTGGCGACCGCCTGATCAAGGATGGCGTCCAGCCGCTCGACCTCGTCCGGCTCGGTCGCGACGATCAGCTTGCCGCACTTCCAGTGCTCGACCTTGTGGCTTTCCAGAAAGGCATAGAGGGCGCACCGCCCCTCGACGCAGAACCGCGCCTTCAGCGAGCCAGTCGGATAATAGAGGCCGCCGTGAATGACCTCGGAGTTGCGCGACGACACCCCCTGACCGATCGCGCCTTCCTTTTCCAAGACCAGCACCGACAATCCCCGCGCCGCGAGCGCACGACCGCAGGCCAGGCCGACCGCGCCGGCGCCCACCACCGTCGCGTCGAAGTCGAAGCTCAAGCGATCCGGCTTTGTGGCGCCGAGCCGTAGCGCCGCCGCGCCTCGCCCTCGAAACAGCCAATCAGCTTGCCGACCGCCCGTTGAAAGTTGGCGTGCAGCATGGCGTCCAGCATCCGCGACTTGAAGGCGAAGTCGATCATGAACTCCAGCCGCGTCCCCGCCGGATCGGGATAAAATTCCCAGCGGTTGCGCAGATGCCGAAACGGCCCGTTCAGCAGGCCGACCTCGACCACAGGTCCGCTGCGGTCATGACGCACCCAGGTCGAGAAGCGCTCGCGCAAGAATGAGAAGCCGACCTGCGCCTCGGCGTCGATGACGCTTACGCCCTCGCCCTCCTCACGCGCGTTCCAGGTGCGCATGGCCGTGACCCACGGCACGAAGCGCGGATAGGCCTGCACGTCCGCCACCAGATCGGCGAGTTGCTCAGGGGTGTAGGGCAGGTATCGGGTGACGCGGTGAACGGCCATGCTGGGCTTAACGCGCGCGTCCGGTCTGCGCCTCGCGCGCGGCCTTCAGCCGGGCGAAGTCCTCGCCCGCATGGTGCGACGAACGCGTCAGCGGCGAGGCCGACACCATCAGGAACCCCTTGGCCCGCGCAATCGCCTCATAGGCCTTGAACTCTTCGGGCGTGACGAAGCGGTCGATGGCGGCGTGCTTGCGGGTCGGCTGCAGGTACTGGCCGATGGTGATGAAGTCCACGCCGGCCGAGCGCATGTCGTCCATCACCTGCATGACCTCCTCCTTGGTCTCGCCCAGGCCGACCATGATGCCGGACTTGGTGAACTGGTTGGGGTCGCGCTCCTTGACCATCTGCAGCAGGCGCAGGGAGTGGAAGTAGCGCGCGCCCGGCCGGATCTTCAGATACAGGCGCGGCACGGTCTCCAGGTTGTGGTTGAAGACGTCCGGCCGCGCATCGATCATAACCTCGGCCGCACCGTCCTTGCGCAGGAAGTCGGGCGTCAGGATCTCGATGGTGGTCCGGGGCGCCTGGATGCGGATCTGGCGCACCACCTCGGCGAAGTGGGCCGCGCCGCCGTCGGACACGTCGTCGCGGTCGACCGAGGTGATGACCACGTGGTTCAGGCCCATCTGGCTGACCGCCAGCCCGACCTTGCCCGGCTCTTCCGGGTCCAGCGGTTGCGGCAGGCCGGTCTTGACGTTGCAGAAGGCGCAGGCCCGCGTGCAGGTGTCGCCCATGATCATCAGGGTGGCGTGCTTCTGGCTCCAGCACTCGCCGATGTTGGGGCACGCCGCCTCTTCGCAGACGGTGTGCAGGCCCTTGTCGCGCACGATCGCCTTGGTGGCGTTGTACTGGCCCGAACCCGGCGCCTTGACGCGAAGCCAGTCGGGCTTCTTCAGGACCACGCTTTCGGGCCGGTTCTGCTTTTCCGGGTGACGCAGTTCCGAGGGCTTGCGCGTCAGGGTGTCGATCAGGGTGACCATGGCCGGTATTTCGGACTTTGCGGGCCCCAAGGCAAGGCACAGAGGGTAACGGCGGAACCCTCACGCGGCGTTACGCATCTTTTCAAGATGACGCGGCGTCATTATGGATCGCCGGCTCAACGGAGCGAGGGCGCATCAAGCCCTCCGAAGGAGTGGACGCTTGCGGCAGCCTCTTGATCCCCAGACCTACGACGAACCCATCTTCGATGCGCTGATCACCGCGCGCGAGCGGTTCGGCGACAAGGAAATCCTGGAGGATCAGGATCGGCATCCGCTGACCTACACCGGCCTGATCCGCGCCGCCTTCGTGCTGGGCCGCAAGATCGCCGGCATGACCGAGGCTGAGGAACGGGTGGCGGTGCTGCTGCCGTCCTCGTCCGGCGTGGTGGTGACGTTCTTTGCTCTGCACGCCTTCGCCCGCGTCCCGGTGATGCTGAACTTCACCGCCGGCGAGGCCAACCTGAAGGCGGCGATCAAGACGGCGGGGGTCAAGAAGATCCTGTCCGCCAAGCGCTTCATCCAGCAGGCCAAGCTGGACGAGCTGGTGGATCAGCTGAAGACCGTGGCCGAGATCGTCTGGCTGGACGACGTGCGCGCCTCCATCAAGCTGCCGGACAAGCTGTATGGCCTGACCGCCGGCGCGGCGCCCCGCCGTTTCCGCAAGAAGACCGACCCGGATGCGCCGGGCGTCGTCCTGTTCACCTCCGGCAGCTTCGGCGCGCCCAAGGGCGTGGTGCTGAGCCAGAGGAACCTGGTCGCCAACGCGCGCCAGATCTCCACCCACATCCACCTGAAGCCGGAGTGGGTGATGTTCAACCCGCTGCCGACATTCCACTGCTTCGGGCTGACTGGCGGAGTGATCCTGCCGCTGCTCAGCGGCCTGAAGGCGTTCCAGTACCCCTCGCCCCTGCACGCCAAGACCATCACGGACCTGCTGCCGCAGGTGAAGGCCTCGGTGCTGTTCGCCACCGACACCTTCCTGAACCAGTACGCCCGCGTGGCCGAGCCGACGGATTTCTCGACGCTGGAGTTCATCGTCGGCGGCGCCGAAAAGGTGCGCGAGGAGACCCGCGCCCTGTTCAACAGCAAGTTCGGCGGGCCGGTGATCCTGGAGGGCTACGGCGCGACCGAGGCCGCGCCCGTGGTGGCCGTCAACCATCCGGACCGCAACCGCCCAGGCACGGTGGGTCAGATCCTGCCGGGCATGGACTACCGGCTTGAGCCCGCGCCCGGCATCGACGCGGGCGGTCGGCTGCTGCTGCGGGGACCCAACGTCATGAGCGGCTACATCACCGCGAACGACCCGCGCGCAGTGGACCCGATCGAGGGCGGCTGGCTCGACACCGGCGACATCGTCGACGTGGACGCCGAAGGCTATGTCACCATCCGCGGCCGGGCCAAGCGCTTCGCCAAGATCGCCGGCGAGATGGTGTCGCTGACGGCTGTGGAGGGCATCGCCGTCGCCGTCTGGCCGGACCAGCGCCACGCCGTCGTCTCCATACCCGACAGCCGCAAGGGCGAGCGCCTGGTGCTGGTCACCGACAATGCGGCCGCCGAGATCGCGCCCATGACCGAATGGGCCCGCACCAACGGCGTGCCCGAGCTGGCCGTGCCCCGCAAGATCATGAAGGTGGGCGAGGTGCCGGTGCTGGGCACCGGCAAAACCGATTATGTCGCCATCCAGAAAATGGTCGAGGCCGACAAGGCGCTTGATTAAGGCCGCTTACATCCTGGAATGATCGGCTGCTCAGTTAGCGCCCTGTAACGACCATCCGCTTCAGGGCTTACACGTAAGGCTTGCTCTGTGTTGTAGGAGCCGCCGTTCATCGCTCGATCATGGAAGCAAACGACAGAGCCTTGCGCATCCTGGCTGACGACCCGAAGCGAAATGAACCAGCTGCGATCCTCCTGCCAAAGTTCGACGCCGTCCTTTGTGGCTTCAACGTGGGTGAAGCCGTAATCCGCCGGCGTTCGCAGATGCGCTTGTCGGCGTGGTCCGGTGGAGTTGCGGAACGACCTCAGATCAAGCCGGTCGGCCACATGCAGGGCGGCGTCCGGGCTTGGGTCGGCGGTGAGTAAGGCCAGGATGGCAAGAAGCATGCTGGAGCGTACGCCGTTAAACTGAACGATGAAACATCAGGGCACCAGCCGTTGAGGTGATCAACAGCCGGCGCCTGAACCTCAGCCGAACAGCTTCTTGGAGATGTCGGCGATGAAGCGGCCCTGGAAGCGGGCGCCGCCCAGTTCGTTCTCGCTGGGGAAGCGCGAGCCGTCGCCCTTGGTCAGGGTCGAGGCGCCGTATGGGGTGCCGCCGGTGATCTCGTCCATGTTCATCTGGCCGGGATAGGCATAGGGCAAGCCCGCCACGATCATGCCGTGGTGCAGAAAGAAGTGGTGCATGCCGACCAGCGTCGTCTCCTGGCCGCCGTGCTGGGTCGCGGTGGAGGTGAAGGCGCCGCCCACCTTGCCGGTCAGCGCGCCGCGCGCCCACAGACCGCCGGTCTGGTCGAGGAAGTTGCGCATCTGCGAGGCCGCCGTGCCATAGCGCGTGCCCGCACCGATGATGATGGCGTCATAGGCGTCCAACTCGTTCGGATTGGCGATCGGGGCCGCCTGATCCAGCTTGTAGCCCGACTGCCTGGCCAACTCTTCGGGAACGAGTTCCGGCACGCGCTTGATGTCGACCGTCGCGCCCTCGACCTCTCGCGCGCCTTCAGCGACGGCCTGGGCCATGGCTTCGACGTGACCATAGGTCGAATGGTAGAGGACGAGGATCTTGGGCATGGAGGCGCTCCTGTTTCGATAACCGGACATCTGCAACAGTGTCCGGCACGGTATGTGAGAGATCAAGCCTCCCGGCGCAACCCCTCAGGCGAACAGCTGAAGGGACAAATGGCCCTGTAGAAGGCGGCGTCGCCCGGCGCGGCGCGGCCGTGCATCAGCCGAAACCGGTGCTCGACCACCATCGCCTGCTGCTCGATGTTCAAAGCCTCCCAGCGCAAGCCGGGTTCCACCGCATAGGCGTAGGCGCGGGGACCATCGCCGGCGCGGAGCTTTTCCAGCAGCAGGTTCACGCCCTGTTGGGCCTGCCACACGTGCGTCAGTTCGTGCATCAGCACGCCCTGAAGGTGAACCGAGGCGTGGATGAAGTTCTCAGGCAGGCTGCTCGCCGGCCACAGGATCCAGTCGCGTCCGAACCACCGCCCCGGCACGAAGGCCCGGTTGAACAGCCATGGCAGCGCCAGGATGCGCACATGCGCCAGACGCACCGCACCGCCGAAGGTCTCCCGCGCCAGCTCAGCCTCTTCCGCCGTCAGCGCCCGGACGCCGAACGCCGTCATCCGCCCACATACTCCCAATGCCACGGCTCATACACATAGGGCACAAAGCCGAACCGGCGGGCGTTCGCCGCGAGCCAGCGGTACGTCTGGCCCCGTGACATCTCCAGCCGGCTCTCCGGTCTGGTGGAGTCCACGCCATGGCCGTCCAGCCGCCCGACATAGAGATCGACGGCCGTGCCGGTCCGATGCGGCGAGCAGACAGCGCGGCGCAGACCGTCGCAGTTGCCCTGCTGGGCGCATCGCGCGGCGTCCGCCTCCGGATCGCGAAAGCCGGAAAAGATCTGCAGCAGCTCGGGATCGTCCGCGATCACCTTGACCTCGGCGCGAGCAGCGGCGGCCATGCGGCGATAGGCCTCCAGCACGTCGCGGCGCAGCAGCCGCGTCAGTCGGTCCGCATGCTCCTCCGCCTCCACCAGATAGGCGAGGTCGGCGATCGGCGGCGGCTCGGGACAGGCCCCGCCGACCCGCGCCATCACGAATGGCCGTCGCTCCTGCCACAGGCCCCGCAGCACCTGAAATGTCGCCTGGTCGAACACCCCCGTACCGGGCAGGCCGCGCGCGTTCTGGAACGCCGCCAGCCGCTCTGCGAAGAAGGACGTGCCCGCGCCGCAGACGGTCTCCAGCTCCCTTTGCACCAGCGGCAGATAGGTCTCCCATCCCCACTCCGGCCGGTCGAAGGGGGTCCACTCCAGGGTGTGAAGAGACACCGCGTTCGATCCCGCCTGGGCGGCCCAGACCTCTGCCCCCGCGTGACAGTCTTCGGTTTGAGCGCGTGCGGCGCCGGCGAACGCGAAACACAGCAGGCCGAGCGCGGCGAAGAGGACGCGAAGCATCATGACCTCATGCAAGCCCGACCTCCATGACCATAGCAAGGCTCCGCACGCCCTGCGATGATGCCCGGCCGACTCGCGCGGGGTCGACTCGAGGGGATCGTCCATGCCGACCACCGCCATCCAGCCCCGGCGCAGCAATGCGGTGCTGGCCGCCTTCTCCGGACCCTGCCTGCCGCTGGCGGCGTTCGGCGTCGCCCTGCCCGTCACCCTGCCCGAGTACTACGCCACCCACGTGGGGCTCTCCATCGGCGTGGTGGGCGTGGTCTTTATGGCGGTGCGGCTGATCGACATCGCCTTCGATCCCCTGGTCGGCTGGGGCATGGATCGCACGCGCACGCGTTTCGGACGCTATCGCCCATGGATGGCGGCCTCGACGCCGATCCTGATGCTGGCGGCCCTGATGGTGTTCGTCCTCGTGCGGCCGGGCGCGGGACCGGTTTACCTGTTCGCCTGGCTTCTGGTGCTCTACGTCGGCTTTTCAATCGGCACCCTGGCGCAGCTGGGATGGGCGTCGGTGCTGGCGCCGGAGTACGATCAGCGCAGCCGCGTCTACGCCTGGTGGCAGGTGTTCAACATCATCGGGGTGATCGCCATTCTGGTGCTGCCGGCGGCGGTGATCCAGCTGGGCTTGGGGAACTACATCGCCGGCGTCCACATCATGGGCTGGGCGATCATAGCGGCCCTGCCCCTGACCATCGGCCTGGCCCTGATGCGCGCACCCGAGCCGGTCAACGCCGGCGATGCCCCGCACGGCGGCTTCGGCGCCTACCTCGCGCTTCTGAAGCGCAAGACGGTGGTCAAGCTGCTGACATGCGACCTGCTGCTGGGCGTCGCGCCCGGCATCACGGGATCGCTGCTGTTCTTCTTCTTCGACCAGGTGAAGGGCTATGGCCGGGCCGAGGCGTCGCTCTTCATGCTGCTGTATTTCGTGGGCGGCCTTGTCGGCGCGCCGATCTGGGCGCGGCTGGCGAACCGGGTCGGCAAGGACAAGGCGCTGGCGGTCGCCAGCCTGATCTTCGCCGGCCTGTATTTCGCCGCCACCCTGCTGCCGGGCGGAAACTTCGGCCTGACCGCCGCCGCCATGTTCATCGCAGGGCTGCCCTACGCGGCCGGTCTGTTCCTGCTGCGCGCCATGATGGCCGATGCTGGCGACGAGGTGAGATTGGAAACTGGAGTGGATCGAACCGGCTTGATGTTCTCCATCCTGTCCGCAACCACCAAGATCGGCCACGTGCTGGCGCTGATCCCCTATCTGATCCTGCAGGCGGTCGGCTTTCAGGCGATCGCCCCCGCCGGCGGCAACAGCGGCGCATCGCTGCTGGTGCTGCAGGTCCTGTTCGTCGCTGCGCCCGCCATCCTGATCGCGCTGGCGGCCTGGGTGCTGAAGGGCTATCCGCTCACGCCCGCACGGCACGAGCAGATCCGCCTCGCCCTCGCCGCGCGGGACGGAGCCGCCGCATGACGCCCATCGACCAGCTGAAAGCCGTCATGGCGCGCCTGCGCGACCCGGACGGCGGCTGTCCGTGGGACGTCGAGCAGACCTTCGCCACCATCGCCCCCTACACGGTCGAGGAAGCCTATGAAGTCGCCGACGCCATCGAGCGCGGCGACATGGACGACTTGAAGTCCGAACTGGGCGACCTGCTGTTCCAGGTGATCTTCCACGCCCGCATGGCCGAGGAAGCCGGCGACTTCGGCTTCGACGACGTGGTCCAGGCCATCATCGACAAGCTGGTCCGCCGCCATCCGCACGTCTTCGCCGAAGAGGCCGCGCGCGGAACCGCCGAGGCGCAGAAGGCCCGCTGGGAGGACATCAAGGCGGCCGAGCGCAAGGCGCGCGCCCAGGGCGGCGTTCTGGACGACGTGCCGGTCGGCCTGCCCGCCCTCACCCGCGCCGCCAAGCTGACCAAACGCGCCGGACGGGTCGGTTTCGACTGGCCCTCCACCGACGAGGTGTTCGACAAGCTGGCGGAGGAGGTCGAGGAGTTGCGCGCCGAGATCGCCGCCGGCGACATGGCCAAGGCGCGCGTGGAGATGGGGGACCTGCTGTTCGTCGTCGCCAACCTAGCGCGCAAGCTGGAGGTCGAGCCG
>ERZ501011.235-NODE-235-length-16845-cov-13.192138_pt1 | contig 16845 bp, 10 predicted proteins | sample MGYA00248833_ERZ501011 | MGnify/ENA primary metagenome ERZ501011 (study PRJEB25958, sample SAMN03398530) | human skin metagenome | study: EMG produced TPA metagenomics assembly of the Human Skin Microbiome Metagenome (human skin metagenome) data set. | reverse complement strand
ACGCGCGGGCACGCTACGCGTGCACGAGCTGCTCGGCCAGCAGGGGTTGCGCGGGCACGCTACGCGTGCACGAGCTGCTCGGCCAGCAGAGGTGCGAGCCCACCCCCGCGGGTTGAGCCGGCACCGAGCGCAGCGAGGCGCCGAGTCGAAGCCCCTCCGCAACCAGTCCTACCCTAGTGACCTCGACGGACGCGCGGGCACGCTACGCGTGCACGAGCTGCTCGGCCAGCAGGGGTTGCGCGGGTCCGAGTTGGTCGGCCAGCAGACACGACAAGGGCCGGTGACCCGAAGGTCACCGGCCCTTGTCAGAGGGTCTGACTCAGAAGAAGGCGGGGCGGAAGGTCTTGGCCCACGACTCCTTGAAGGTGCTCTGCCAGTAGTCCCACCAGTGCGCACCGTCCGGGGTGATCCGGGTGGTGAGCTTGACGCCCGGGACGAGCGCGAGGCGGCCGATGTAGAGCTGGCTGGAGGTCGACGCGGCGACCTCGAGCGGGATCATCTGCGCGAATTTGACGGGGTCGAAGTTGGCGCTGGCCGGGTTGACCGACGAGTCGTACTTGCTGCCGACACCGCTACCGGACGAGACGTAGACGTTCTTGCCCGCCAGGTTGCCCGCGCTCAGGAACGGGTCGTTCTGGAACCAGGTGCCCGCGGGGTAGAAGCCCCACATGTTGAACGGGTTGCCGCCGACCTCCGCGACCGAGGCCATGATGCCCTGGGTGAAGCCCGGCATGGTGACCGTCGGGTAGCCGCTGTAGGACGCGACCGCCTTGTAGAAGTTCGGGTGGCGCGATGCGAGGTTCAGCGCCGAGGTGCCCGACATCGAGAGTCCGGCGATGCCGTTGCGACGGCTGTCGCTGCCGTGACGCGCAGCCATGTACCGCGGCAGTTCGCGGGTCAGGAACGTCTCCCACTTGTTGACACCCAGCTTGGGATCGGGGGTCTGCCAGTCGGTGTAGAAGCTGCCTGCGCCACCGAACGGGATGGCGACGTTGGTGCCCTTGCCGGCCATGTAGCGGGCGACGTCGGTGTTGATCAGCCAGCCGCTGTTGTTGTTCGGGGCACGGAGTCCGTCGAGCAGGTAGAGCGTCGGCTTGGGTCCGCCGCCGCCGGCCGAGACGATGCACACGGGCACGGTCCGGTTCATGGCGTTCGAGCGGACGTACTCGACATTGCAACCGTTGGCCGCGGAGGCCTCCGGCGGAGCTGCGACCAGCGTCGCACCCGACACGGCCACGAGAGCCACGAGTCCGGCGACGAGGCGCTTACGGGCGCGTGTCAGCATTCGTCAGTTTTCCTTTGGATCACCACGGCCGGAGCCGGCCGCTTGCGGGTCTTGCCTACCGGGTACTACTGCGGGCTTGCATACGGAGTCGTACGTAGGGGGATTGTATTGGTCCCCCCGGGCAGCGGTACCCGTCGTGCTGAAGTGTAACGGCACGATAACGCCTCGGCAAAGGCGAGAGCGAGTCCTGTGATGACATCTTTCGGTGGTGCACGTCACAGCGGTCGCCGCTGAACAGCTCATTTCGTACATAGGCGGCGCATGTGGCGAATTCTTCATCTGTTCGGGCCACACATCCTCGATCTTCCCGTTACCGGTTTGCCCGGGCAACGGTGACCGTCCGATTCTCCGGTGACGGGCCGGGCGCCCGGGCAGGCCGGGCCATCGGCGCCAAGTCCGCTCGGCCCGCTCCCCGAACAACTAGGGTCGGGACGTGCACATGGGCGAGTATCTGTCCGCGGACGCGACCACCCTGGCCGGTCTCGTGGCCTCCGGCGAGGTGACCGCCGCCGAACTCCTCGACCTCGCACGAGCCCGTGCAGACGCGGTCAATCCGTCGCTCAACGCCATCGTGATCCGCATGGACGCCGAAGCCGACGCCCGCGTCCGCAGTGACCTCACCGGGCCTTTCGCCGGCGTCCCGTTCCTCATCAAGGACCTCGCGCAGGACTACCGCGGGTATCCGACGACCCGCGGCTCGCGCGCCCTCGCCACGCACATCGCTCGCGAACACTCCTTCGGCGTGCGCCGGTTCCTCGACGCCGGCCTGGTCGTCTTCGGCAAGACGAACACCCCCGAGTTCGGCGCGAAGGCCATCACCGAACCCACCCTGTGGGGTCCCGCACGCAATCCGTGGGACCTCGACGTGACCCCCGGCGGATCGTCGGGCGGCAGTGCGGCCGCGGTGGCCGCCGGGATCGTGCCGGCGGCCGGGGCGAGCGATGGCGGCGGTTCCATCCGCATCCCGGCCGCGTGTACCGGGTTGTTCGGGCTCAAGAGCTCGCGTGGCCTGATGCCGTTCGGTCCGCAGACCGGTGAACCGCTGTTCGGGATGGGCGTCGAAGGTGTGGTGACCCGGACCGTCCGTGATGCTGCCGCACTGTACGACGCACTGATCGGACCGACGCCGTCGTCGACCTACCCGGCGCCGCTGCACACCGAGACCTACAGTGCCCGGATCGCGACCCCGCCCCGGTTGCTTCGGATCGGGTACACCACGATCTCGGCGATCAACGCGAATCCGCACCCGGAGGCCGTCGCTGCGGTCGAGCACGCGGCGTCGATCCTGACCGAACTCGGCCACCAGGTCGAGGAGGTCGATCCGCCGCATGACGACGCCGCCCTCGCCCGCGACTTCCTCGACATCTGGTTCGCCAAGTGCGCCGCCCAGGTCGACGAGGTCCGACGCCTCACCGGTGCTCCCGACTCCCACTTCGAGGCCGACACCCTGACGCTGGCGGAACTGGGCCGGGCCGCCGGCGTCGTCCCGTTGTTCACCGCGCTCGACCACATCAACGACCACGTCCTGGCCCTCGACCGCTTCCATCAGACCCACGATCTGCTGCTGACGCCCACCCTCGCGGTACCGCCGCCGCGGGTCGGGTCGATGACCACGCCGCCGGTGCTGCAGCGGGCGTCGCGGCTCGCCTCCCGCGCGCGGTCCGGGCGTGCGATCTCCCGCTTGGGGATCGTCGACAAGCTCATCTACGAGAGCCTCGGCTGGGTGCCGTACACGCAGCTCGCCAACCTCACGGGCCGGCCGGCGATGAGCGTGCCGCTGCACTGGACCGATGCCGGCCTCCCGCTCGGCGTGCAGTTCGTCGGCCGACTCGGCGCCGACGGCGATCTCCTCGCCCTCGCCGCGGGCCTCGAAGCCGCCGCGCCGTGGTTCCACCGGTACGCCGACATCGCGCTGTAGTACGGGACTAATCTCGTCTGCGAATGCACATGTCCCGGGACCGGCCCGGTCATTTTGGCGGTGTGAGGAGATGCGGTGGCGGAGCACGGGGCCGACGCGGTGGTCGTCGGCGCGGGACTGGCGGGTCTCGTGGCGACATACGAACTCACCAAGGCCGGACGCCGCGTCGTCGTGGTCGACCAGGAGAATCGCAACAACCTTGGCGCGCAGGCATTCTGGTCGCTGGGCGGGTTGTTCATGGTGGACACGCCGGAGCAGCGTCGGCTGGGCATCAAAGACTCCGCGGATCTCGCCCTGCAGGACTGGATGGGGTCGGCCGGTTTCGATCGTGACGACGAGGACTACTGGCCGCGCCAGTGGGCCCGCGCCTACGTGGACTTCGCGGCCACCGAGAAACGGCAGTACCTTCACGACCTCGGGTTGCGCATCACCCCGATCGTCGGGTGGGCCGAACGCGGCGGCGGGTTCGCCGACGGCCACGGCAACTCGGTGCCCCGCTTCCACCTCACCTGGGGAACCGGACCCGAGGTCGTGCGGGTCTTCGCCGAGCCGGTCCTGGAGGCGGAGAAGCGCGGGCTCGTCGAGTTCCGGTTCCGGCATCGCGTCGACGAGCTCATCGTCGACGACGGCGCCGCCGTCGGCGTACGGGGTGTCACGCTCGCCCCGACCGACGCCGAACGCGGCCAGGCGTCGAACCGGGATGTGGTGGGCGACTTCGAGATCCGTGCCGGGTCGGTCATCGTCACCTCGGGCGGCATCGGCCACAATCACGACCTGATCCGCAAGAACTGGCCCGTCGACCGTCTCGGTCCCGCGCCGGAGACGATGATCTCGGGTGTCCCGGCGCACGTCGACGGCCGGATGCTGGAGATCAGCGAGACCGCCGGCGCGAACATCGTCAACCGTGACCGGATGTGGCATTACACCGAGGGCATCCACAACTGGGACCCGATCTGGCCCGACCACGCGATCCGCATCATCCCCGGCCCGTCCTCGCTGTGGCTCGACGCCAACGGCAACCGCCTCGCACCGCCGAACTTCCCCGGCTTCGACACCATCTCGACGATGAAGGCGATCCTGGCGGCCGGTCACGACTACTCGTGGTTCGTCCTCACCCAGACGATCGTGGAGAAGGAGTTCATGCTGTCGGGTTCGGAGCAGAACCCCGACATCACCGCGAAGGACGTCAAGCTGGCCGCGAAGAGCCGGCTGGCGAAGGGCGCCGCGGGACCGGTCGACGCCTTCGTGCGCAACGGCGTCGACTTCGTGGTCGCCGACAACCTCCCGGAACTGGTCGCCGGGATGAACAAGATCGCCCGCGGCCCCGAACTCGACCTCGCGCACCTCGAACGCATCATCTCCGCACGCGACGCCGAGATCGGCAACAAGTTCTCCAAGGACGCACAGCTGATGGCGATCACCAATGCCCGACAGTTCGTCGGCGACAAGATCGTTCGGGTCGCCAAGCCGCATCGACTGCTCGATCCCGAACACGGCCCGCTGATCGCGGTCCGGCTCAACATCCTGACCCGCAAGACCCTGGGCGGGCTCGAGACCAATCTCGACTCCCAGGTCCTGCGGCCGGACGGCACCGCCTTCGACGGCCTGTTCGCCGCCGGCGAGGTCGCGGGCTTCGGCGGCGGTGGCGTCCACGGGTACAACGCACTCGAGGGGACGTTCCTCGGCGGATGCATCTTCTCCGGCCGCGCCGCCGGCCGGGCGGTGGCGCGGGCCACAACGCGCCGCTGACCCGTCACCGGTCAGCGTCGAAAAGGGTTGCCTGCCCTATACATTCGCGGCACGATCTGCTGCCCCACGGTTTGTACGCATGGGCTAGTGTGTTCAGCGTGCCGGTGCCCCAGACGATCCTGACGCGGAAGACCAAGTCGGCGATCTTCCTCGTCTTCACCATCGACGACGGCGGTGAAGACGCGGTTCGCGCTGCGCTGGAAGACATCCCCGGCCTGAACAACGCGGTGTCCTCGCGGGCTCCCGAGGCGGCACTGGCCGGGATCGTGTCGATCGGCTCCGCGGCGTGGGACCGCCTGTTCACCGGCCCGCGACCACGCTCGTTGCGGCCGTTCGTCCCCTACGAGGGCGATGTCCACACCGCCCCGGCGACGCCCGCCGATCTGCTCGTGCACATCAAGTCCGACGACATGGGCCTGTGTTACGAACTCGGCGCCAAGATCACCGAGGCATTCGGGGACGCGGTCACCGTCGTCGACGAAGTGCACGGGTTCCGCTACTTCGACCTGCGCGACCTCATCGGCTTCGTCGACGGCACCGAGAACCCGATCGGGCAGGCGGCGATCGACGCGATCACGGTCGGCGGGGAGGACCCGGACTTCGAGGGCGGCAGCTACGTCGCCATCCAGCGCTACGTACACGACCTGTCGTCGTGGAACGACCTGAGCACCGAGGAGCAGGAAGCCGCGATCGGGCGCACCAAGCTCGACAACGTCGAGATGGCCGACGACGTGAAGCCCCCGAACTCCCACATCGCGCTGAACGTCGTCGAGGACGAGAACGGCGAGGAGATCGACGTCGTGCGGGACAACATGCCGTACGGCGACGTCTCGGGTGCCGGTGTCAACGGCACGTTCTACATCGCCTACTCGGCAGCGCCCGACGTCACCGAGGAGATGCTGCGCAAGATGTTCATCGGCGACCCACCCGGCACCTACGACCGCCTCCTCGACTTCACCACCGCGGTCACCGGGGCCCAGTTCTTCACCCCGACACTCGACTTCCTCGAAGACCTGCCACCCGCGCCCGACGCCGCACCCACGGCTTCCCCCGCCCCGACAACCCGTTCCGACGGCTCGCTGGGCATCGGGTCACTGCACTGACGACACCCGCCATCCGACCACCGCATCCGCCACAACCCGGCCGCACCAGGAGGACACCATGAACAACCTGCATCGCGAACTCGCACCGATCTCCGACGCGGCCTGGGCGGAGATCGAAGAGGAGGCGACCCGCTCCTTCAAGCGCAACGTCGCGGGCCGTCGCCTCGTCGACGTGACCGGGCCGCTCGGCTCCGACACCGCATCGGTGACGCTCGGACATCGCACCAAGATCGACTCACCGTCGCAGGGGATCACCGCCTTCCAGCGGCGCACCCAGTCGCTGGTGGAACTCAAGGTCCCGTTCACGGTGTCCCGCGAGGCCATCGACGACGTCGACCGCGGCGCCAAGGACTCCGACTGGGACCCGGTCGTGGAGGCCGCGCGCGAACTCGCGCTCGCCGAGGACCGGGCGATCTTCGAGGGTTACGCCGCGGCGTCGATCACCGGCATCCGCGCCGAGGCCGCCGCCACCCCGATCCCGCTGCCCGCCGACGTGCGCGACTACCCGGAGGCGGTCAGCCAGGCGCTGAGCACACTGCGCCTGGCGTCGGTCGACGGTCCGTACGCGGTGGCCCTGTCGGCCGAGGCCTACACCCAGGTCAACGAGACGTCGAACCACGGCTACCCGATCCTCGAACACATCCAGCGCCTGTTCACCGGCGACATCGTGTGGGCGCCCGCGATCAGCGGCGCGTTCGTGATGAGCACCCGCGGCGGCGACTTCGAACTGACCATCGGCCAGGACGTGTCGATCGGCTACGACTCACACGACGCCGACGTGGTGAACCTGTACTTCCAGGAGTCGTTCACCTTCCTCACCCACACCGCCGAGGCAGCCGTCGCGCTGACCGAGCCGCCGACCGTCTGAGCACCTGCCCGCGGTCCCCGCCTGCGCGGATTCCCGGTGGGCAGATACTCGGCGGCGTCCGTTGCGAGCGGCAACTAGTCTGGCGCAGGTGATCGCAGTGAACTCCGGCCGGCTCTCGCTCCCGGCGGCCAGATGCTGACCCGACTCGTCCGCACCTACCTCTCCCGGTACCGCATCAACGTCGCGCTCGTCATCGTGCTGCAACTGCTGGCGACCATCGCGATGCTGTACCTGCCGAGCCTCAACGCCGACATCATCGACAACGGTGTCGCCCGCGGGGACACCGGTTACATCCTGCGCATCGGCGGCTGGATGTTGCTGGTGAGCGTCGCCCAGATCATCGTGACGGTGACCGCGCAGTACTTCGGCGCGCGCGCCGCGCTCGGGGTCGGGCGCGACATCCGGGGCGACCTCCTGCATCGGGTGAACTCCTTCTCCGCACGCGAGGTCGGCACGTTCGGCGCGCCGTCACTGATCACCCGCACCACCAACGACGTCCAGCAGGTGCAGCTGCTCATCGTGATGAGCAGCGCGATCCTGGTGATGGCGCCGATCATGTGCATCGGCGGGATCGTCATGGGCGTCCGGGAGGCGCCGGCCCTGTCCTGGGTCATCGCCATCGCGGTGCCCATCCTCGGGGTGTCGATGGGGGCCATCATCGCGAAGATGATCCCCGGCTTCCGGGCGATGCAGGAACGGATCGACAACGTCAACCGCGTCCTGCGCGAGCAGATCACCGGCATCCGGGTTGTGCGGGCGTTCGTGCGAGAAGACTACGAACGCAAGCGTTTCGCCGTGGCCAACGACCACCTCGCCGACGCGACCCTGCACGTCGGCCGATTGATGGCCCTGATGTTCCCGGTCGTCATGGTGATCACCAACGTCACCATCGTCGCGGTGATCTGGTTCGGCGGGCACGCGGTCTCCGACGGTTCGCTGGAGATCGGCGCACTGACCGCGGTGATGAGCTACGTGATGCAGATCCTGATGTCGGTGATGATGGCGTCGTTCCTGGCGATGATGGCCCCGCGCGCGGCGGTCTGCGCCGAACGCATCTCCGAGGTCCTCGCCACCGACACCTCGGTCCATCCGCCGAGTGAACCGGTCGGTTTCGCCACCCACCCCGGCACGGTGGAGTTCGATGCCGCCGAGTTCCGCTATCCCGGCGCCGACGACCCGGTGTTGAGCGGCATCGACTTCCGCGTCGAGCCGGGCACCACGACCGCGATCGTCGGCTCGACGGGGTCGGGCAAGACCACCCTCGTCGGGCTGGTGCCGCGGCTGATCGACACGACCTCCGGCACGGTCCGGGTCGGCGGCACCGACGTCAAGCGACTCGATCCCGACGAGCTCCGGTCGGTCGTCGGTCTGGTGCCCCAGCGGCCGTACCTGTTCTCGGGAACCATCCGCTCGAACCTGCTGCACGGCAAGGCCGACGCCACCGACGACGAGATCTGGGAGGCGCTGCGCATCGCGCAGGCGGAGGACTTCGTGTCCGCGATGCCCGACGGCCTGGACACCAAGGTGTCCCAGGGCGGTACGACCGTCTCCGGCGGGCAGCGGCAGCGCCTGGCGATCGCACGCGCCCTCATCCGGCGGCCCGCGATCTACCTCTTCGACGACTCGTTCTCCGCGCTCGACCTGACCACCGATGCGCGGCTGCGCGCCGCACTGCGCCCCGCCACCCGCGACGCCGCGGTCATCGTCGTGGCGCAACGCATCTCGACCATCGTCGACGCCGAGCAGATCGTCGTGCTCGATCGCGGCCGGGTCGTCGGGCTCGGTACCCACGACGAGCTGCGGCAGTCGTGCCCGACCTATGCCGAGATCGTCGAATCGCAGATGGCGATGGAGGAGCGCTCATGACCCGGCCCGGAGGCCCGCCGATGGCGGCCGGACCCGAATCCAAGCCTCGCTCGTTCTGGCCGTCGGTCAAACGCGTTGTCGCACAGCTCGCGTCGTACCGACTGCTGATGACGGTCACGCTCGCGTCGCTGGTCGGCTCGGTCGTGCTGATCGCGATCGCGCCCCGCGTGCTGGGTTACGCCACCGACCTCGTCTTCGACGGCGTGATCGGCCGCACCCTGCCCGAGGGGCTCACCAAGGAACAGGCGGTGGCCGGGCTCCGCGAGAGCGGTGACGACACGTTCGCCGACATGGTCTCGTCGATGGACGTGACCCCCGGCGTCGGAGTCGATTTCGGCGCCGTGGGGCGCGTGCTGCTGATCACCCTCGTGCTGTACGTGGTGTCCTCGGCGCTCGCCTGGCTCGCCGGGTACCTGCTGAACATCGTCGTCGTCGGCACCATCCGCCGGCTCCGCGACGACGTCGAGGCCAAGGTGCATCGGCTGCCGCTGCGCTACTACGACACGATGCCGCGCGGCGAGCTGTTGAGCCGGGTGACCAACGATCTCGACAACCTGTCGCAGAGCATGCAACAGACCATCTCCCAGTTCGCCAACTCGGTGCTGACGGTGATCGCGCTGCTGATCATGATGATCTGGATCTCGCCGCTGCTGGCGCTCATCGCGGTGGCCACGGTGCCGCTGGCGATCATCGCGACCGGCATCATCGCGAAGCGTTCGAAGCCGCACTTCTCGGCCCAGTGGTCGTCGACGGGCGCGCTCAATGCTCAGGTCGAGGAGGCCTTCACCGGGCATGAGCTGGTGACCGCCTTCGGCCGTCAGCGCGAGATCGAGGCGACCTTCGACGAACGCAACGAGAAACTGTACGAGTCGAGTTGGCGCGCACAGTTCATCTCCGGCGTCATCATGCCGACAATCATGTTCCTGGGGAACCTCAACTACGTGGCGGTCGCGGTCGTCGGTGGTCTGCGCGTGGCGTCGGGCTCGCTGAGTCTCGGTGAGGTGCAGGCGTTCATCCAGTACTCGCGCCAGTTCACGCAGCCGCTGACGCAGATCGGTTCGATGATCAACCTGATGCAGAGCGGTGTCGCCTCCGCCGAGCGGATCTTCGACATCCTGGACGCCGACGAGCAGTCGCCCGACGCCGCGAATCCGAAGACGCCCGCCGAGGACAAGGGACTCATCGAGTTCGACGACGTCTCCTTCCGCTACGTCGAGGACAAGCCGCTCATCGAGAACCTCAGTCTGGTGGCACGCCCCGGGCACATGGTCGCGATCGTCGGCCCGACCGGCGCGGGCAAGACCACCCTGGTCAACCTGATCATGCGGTTCTACGACGTCGATTCCGGTGTCATCCGGGTCGACGGCGTCGACTCGACGGACATGACGCGCGACGACCTGCGCGAGCGCACCGGTATGGTGCTGCAGGACTCGTGGCTGTTCGGCGGCACGATCTACGACAACATCGCCTACGGCGATCCCACCGCCTCGCGAGAGGAGGTGCTCGACGCCGCCCGGATGAGTCACGTCCACCACTTCGTGCGCACCCTCCCCGACGGCTATGACACCGTGCTCGACGACGAGGGCGGTGGCGTCAGTGCCGGTGAGCGGCAGCTCATCACGATCGCGCGGGCCTTCCTCGCCCGGCCCACGATCCTCATCCTCGACGAGGCGACGAGTTCCGTCGACACCCGCACCGAGCTGCTCATCCAGAAGGCGATGGCGAATCTGCGGTCGGATCGCACGAGTTTCGTCATCGCGCACCGGCTCTCCACGGTGCGCGACGCCGACGTCATCGTCGTCATGGAGGACGGGCACATCGTCGAGCAGGGCAACCACGACGAACTGCTCGCCGCCCGCGGCGCCTACTGCCGGCTGTACGAAAGCCAGTTCACCGGGGCCATCGAGGCGGGTTGACCCCCCTCTGCCACTAATCCGAAAGCGCCACACACCCATTGCTCCCTGAGGTGCGAGGAGCGATAGCGACGAGCCACGAAGGGCCTGGTGAGGCACGCTGCGGAGCCCTTCGTGGCTCGCTTCGCTCGCACCTCAGGGAGCAGGAAGGGGCCGGCCCGCCAACTCGAGCACCGCTGCCGCACCGGTGTCGGCCGGTGGCTGATGGGTCACCACGACGACGATGCGGTCGGGCCCGAACAGGTCCCGTTCGATCCCCAGGAGGCGCCGCAACAGCTCGTCGGAGTCCGCCTCGTCGAGATGCTCGGTCGGTTCGTCGAGCAGGACGACCGGCGCGGGATGCAACAGTGCGCGGGCGAGCAACAGTCGCCGCCGCTGCCCGCCGCTCATCGCATCGGCCCCACCGGTGAGGACGGTGTCCAGACCGTCGGGAAGTGCTGCGGCCCAGCGCTGCAGCCCGGCGGCCGCCAGCGCGGCGTCGATCTCCTCGTCGGTGATGTCACCGCGGGCGACGCGCAGGTTCTCGCGGACCGACGTCGAGAAGATGTGTGCCTCCTCGGCGAAATAGCATCCCGCCGAACGTAAGCCGACGATCGAACCGTCGCCGACGTCGACCGCCTCGACGTCCCCGGCCATCGGCGGCAACAACCCGGCGAGGGTGAGGAGCAGCGTCGACTTCCCCGCCCCGCTCGGGCCGGTGACCACCAGACGCGAACCAGGTCGCAGGTCGAGATCCACGCCCGTCGTTGGCCCGAGGATCTCCCGATCTCGGTGTCCCCAGTGCAATCCCGTGGTCGTCAGACGCACCGGAGACCGATACACGTCGGCGTCGGTCTCATCGACTGTTCCGTCGGCGTGCGCCCCGTCCACCAGCGCCATGAGCCGGGCCGCACTCTGTCGGCTCCGCTCGATCTGCAGCCCGGCCTCGGTGAGCGGCGCGGTGGATTCGAAGGCCGACAGCGGCAGCAGGACGAGCACACCGAGGATCATCGGCGTCAGTCCAGCCCCCGAACTCACCCCGGCGAGCGAACCCGAGGTCGCCGAGGCCAATTCGACGGCGATGACGCATGCCGCGATCAGCGACGCACCCAATGCCAGCGGAGTCGCCGCCGCGGCGGATGCCTGCCACCGGATACCCCGGTCCGTGGCGTCGAGATGGCGGCGATCCGCCGCTGCGGCCGCTGCCAGCGCGTGATGGCGTCTGCGTGCGACGACGAGTTCAGGCGCGTGCCACAGCGCCGTCGTGGCGGCCTCCGTGGCCTCGGACGCGGCCTGCGCGCCGTCGCGGATCGACCGGGCACCACCGCGTGCGGCCAGCCACGGCGCCACACCGCCGCTGACGGCCAGCGCGAGTGCGAGCACCACGGCCGCGGGCACCGAGACCAGCGCCATCACCACTACTGCCGCAAGCGATGTCGTGACACCGATGCCGATCGGGATGAGGCCGCGGATGAGGGCGTTCCCGATCTCGTCGACGTCGTCACCGGTCCGGTTGAGCAGTTCACTCCGCCGCAGCGTGACCGAATAACCCGGTGCGCCCGACGCCAACGCCGTGTACACCCGTTGCCGCGCGGTGGCCATGGCCTGCAGAGCGAGATCGTGGGTCGCCAGCCGTTCCAGATAGCGGAACACTCCGCGCGAGATACCCAGCGCCCGGACCGCGGTGATCGCGACCGACAGGTACAGCACCGGCGGCATCTGCCACGCACGGGTGATGAGCCAGGCCGACAGCGCCGCCAGGAAGAGGGCCGAGAGCGAGCCGCCGACACCGAGCGCGAGCGCGGTGAGCGCGGGACGCCGGCGCAGGCCGAGGAAGCCCAGGGCCCGGATCAACGGATCACCGCGCATGGTCCACCTCCTCGGCCGTGCCCGCGGCTGCTGTGCCGGTGGCCGCCGGGAAGTCCACCACCCGGTCCGCGTACTCGCGGGCGACTCCCCGGTGCGCCACCACGACGACGGTGTCCCCGGCCCGAGCGCGATCGCGGAGTGCGGCGAACACGTCGCGCTCGGACGCCTCGTCGAGGTGGGCGGTCGGTTCGTCGAGCAGCAGCAGCGGCGCCGGCGAGGCGAGGACTCGGGTCAGGGCGAGGCGTTGCCGTTGTCCCGCGGAGAGCCCGACCCCGCCGGTTCCCAGCACCGTGCCGAACCGGCCCGGCAGTCCACCCAGGACTGCGGCGAAGCCTGTTGCCGCGGACACCGATTCGAAGGCGTCGCGGTCCAGCGCGCCGAACAGCTCCAGGTTCTCGGCGACCGTGCCCGGCACGATCACCGGTTGCTGGGGCAGCCAGGCGATCTGTTCGTGCAGCGCCGCCGGATCGGCCTGACCGACCGGGGTGGACCCGATCAGCACCGATCCCGCGTCCGGAGCGAGCAGGCCCATCATCGCCGCCAGCATCGTCGACTTGCCCGACCCGTTCGGTCCGGCGAACACGGTCAGCGCCCCGGGTTCGATCGTCGTGCGGAGGCACTCCGGCGCCCATCCGTCGCGCCCGTGGATGCCGACGTCGAGCACGGTGATCGGTTCGCCTGCGACGCTGACCCCACGATTCCCGGTGGCGGACAGCGTGGCCGCCTCAGACTGCGGTGTGATGAGCTCGAAGACCTGCTCGGCTGCGGTGAGGCCGTCGGTGGAATTGTGGAACTGCATGCCGACCCGACGCAGCGGCAGGTATGCCTCCGGCGCCAGGATCAACGCGAAAACGCCCGCGTACAAAGACATCTCGCCATAGACCAGACGGAGACCGATCCCCACGGCGACCAGTGCGACGCAGAGCGTGGCCAGTAACTCGAGGACGGCGCCCGACAGGAACGCGACCCGCAGCGAACTCATCGTGCTGCGGCGGTGGGCTTCACCGAGTTCACCGACCCGAACCGCCGGGGCGCCGGCCCGGTTCAGTGCGCGCAACGTCGGCAATCCGGCGATGAGGTCGAGGAGCTGGGCACTCAGCCGGCTCATCGTCGCCAGCTTGCGTGTGGTGCGATCGCGCGTCATCAGTCCGACGAGCACCATGAACAGCGGGATGAGGGGCAGGGTGACGAGGATGATGAGCGCCGACGGCCAGTCGGCGAACGCGATGACCACCGTGACCGTCGGCGTCAGAACCGCCGCGGCCACCAGGGCCGGTAGGTAGCCCGACAGATACGGCCCGAGGGCGTCCAGCCCGCGCAGGAGGACAGTGCTCGCGTGTTCGCGGATCGCCGTCAGCGATCGCGGCGACGTGCGGGCCGGATCGGTGAGGACATCGAGGGCCTGAGCACGCATCTCCGCGATCGCACGCTCGGCGGCGCGGTGCGCGTATCGGTCGTGTCCGTAGGCCATCGCGGCCCGGGCCGCCAGTGCTGCGGCCAGCACGGTCAGGTGAACGCCCTGCGCGGCGAACGACCGCGCCCCGGGCGACACGATCAGTTCCGAGACGATCGACGCCACCATCGCGGCCACCACGATGATCGCCACCATCTCGGCCACCGCGAACGCCGCGGTGACCCCGACATACCGCCGCGTCGTCGGCGAATACCGCAGCAGCCGGGGGTCGAGCGGAGGCCGGGCGGTGCGTCTCACTTGCTCGGGATTCGCAACGACGGAAGTCCGGCCGGGTCCGGGATGTGCGCGACCGACAGTCGCTTTCGGAACACCCAATAGGTCCAGGCCTGGTAGCCCATCACCACCGGGGTGATGAGCACGGCCGCCCACGTCATGATCGTAAGGGTGTAATCGCTCGACGACGTGTTCTCGATGGTGAGGTTCCACTGCGGATTCAGGGTCGACGGAATCGTGTTCGGGAAGAGCACGGCGAACAGCGTGGCGACCGTGCCGGCGATCGCGATGCAGGTGAACATGAATGCGTAACCCTCGCGGCGGATCTGGGTGGCGGCCACCATGCCCACCGCGGCGACGGCGGCGATGAGCACCGGAATCCAGGTCCACGAGCTGCCGTAGGCGAACTGGGTCCACAGCAGGAACACGGCGGCCACGATCAGTGTCGGCCAGGCCAGCCGGGCAGCGTAGCGAGCCGAATCCTCCTGCAGCACACCGGAGGTCTTCAGCGAGATGAACACCGCCCCGTGGGTGAGGAACGCGAGCAGGGTCGTGGCGCCGCCGAGCAGGGCATACGGGTTGAGGAGGTTGAAGAACCCACCCGTGTACTGGGCGTCGGCGTCGATCGGGAGCCCGCGCACGATGTTGGCGAACGCCACACCCCACAGGATCGCCGGAATCCACGAACCCAGCCCGATTCCGACGTCGCACCACACGCGCCAGCGGGGGTTGTTGATCTTGCCCCGCCACTCGATCGCGCAGACCCGCACGATGAGCCCGATGAGGATGAGGAACAGCGGTAGGTAGAACGCACTGAACATGGTTGCGTACCAACCGCCGAAGGCCGCGAACAACGCCGCACCCGCGGTGATGAGCCAGACCTCGTTGCCGTCCCAGACCGGGCCGATGGTGTTGAGGAGCGCGCGGCGCCGTTTGTCGGGGTCGGCTTCGGGATCGTCGGCGGCGACCTTGTCGTCGCCGCCGGTGTGACTCGAACCGAGGATCGGCATCAGCATGCCGACACCGAAATCGAAGCCCTCCAGTACGAAATACCCGACGAACAGGAACGCGATGACCAGGAACCAGATTTCTTCGAGACTCATGAGCACGCTCCTCTAGTACGCGAACGAGAGCTGTTTGGGTTCATCGGAATCGGACTCGTCGTCGTCGGTGTGGCCCGGCGGTCGCGCATCGTGTGCGGCCGGGCCCTCGATGACATAGCGCCGCTGCAGCATGAACCACACGATGCCGAGGGCACCGTAGAGCAGCGTGAAACCGATCAGCGTGACGAGCACGGTGCTTGCCGAATGGTTGGACACACCGTTCTGCACCAGCATGCTGATCCGGAGCGGGTCGAGGTCGTCCTCCCAGTTGGGCGCCACGACCCACGGCTGGCGTCCCATCTCGGTGAAGATCCAGCCGGAACTGTTGGCCAGGAACGGCGTCGGGATCATCAACAGGGCGATGAAGCCGAAGCGTCTGGATTCGACCACCCGCTTACGGCGCGTGAACCACAGTCCGCCCAAGGCCACGACCACCGAGCCGAGCGCCCAGGTGATCATCGCCCGGAAGCCCCAGTAGGTCACGAAGAGGTTGGGTGCGAAGTTCTGGTTCGCCGGCACGTTCGGCTGTCCGGCGAAGGCCCGGGTGTACTGCTCCTGTAGTTCCTCGACGCCCTGCAGAGTCGAATCGAAGTCGTGATTCGCGAGGAACGACAGCATCTTCGGGATCTCGATGACGTGTTCGATGTTCTCGCAGTTGTTCTGGCGGCCGATCGACAGAACCGAGAAACCCGGACCCGTCTCGGTCTCGCACAGCGACTCCGCGGACGCCATCTTCATCGGCTGCTGTTTGAACATGATCTGCGCCTGGAGGTCCCCGGTGATGAACAGCGCGACACCGGAGACGATGGTGATCCACAACGCGAGTCTCGTGACCGGCCGCCAGAGGTCGCGGGCGTCCTTCTCGAGGTCCTCGGGTGTGGCGTCGACGTGGCTCGGCGAGGTGCTGTCCGGGATCTCGGACAGGTCACCGGTGTCCGCGGCCTCGCGGATCTTCTTGGCCCGCCATGAGTTCCGCGCCATCCACCAGATGCCGATGGCCGCGACGAAGGTACCGGCGGTGAGGAAGGCGCCGGCGATGACGTGCGGGAAGGCCGCCAGGGTCGTGTTGTTGGTGAGCACCGCGACGAAGTCGTTCATGGCAGGCCGGCCGCGTTCGTCATCCCATGTGACGCCGACGGGGTGCTGCATCCACGAGTTCGCGGCGATGATGAAATACGCCGACGCGTTCACACCGATGGCGGCCAACCAGATACAGGCCAGGTGCACGCGGCGCGGCAGGCGGTCCCAGCCGAAGATCCAGAGCCCGATGAACGTCGATTCGAGGAAGAAGGCGACGAGACCCTCCAGGGCCAGTGGCGCGCCGAAGACATCGGCGACGAACCGGCTGTACTCGCTCCAGTTCATGCCGAACTGGAACTCCTGGACGATGCCGGTCGCGACACCGAGCGCGAAGTTGATCAGGAAGAGCTTGCCGAAGAACTTCGTGGCGCGCAGCCACTGCTCGTTGCCGGTGACATGCCACACCGTCTGCATCACCGCGATCA
>ERZ501011.234-NODE-234-length-16876-cov-3.835147_pt1 | contig 16876 bp, 16 predicted proteins | sample MGYA00248833_ERZ501011 | MGnify/ENA primary metagenome ERZ501011 (study PRJEB25958, sample SAMN03398530) | human skin metagenome | study: EMG produced TPA metagenomics assembly of the Human Skin Microbiome Metagenome (human skin metagenome) data set. | reverse complement strand
ATAATTACCACCTACCAATCATTACTACCCAATCATAGCTAATGGTTTAGATACTGTTGACCTCAATCCATGAAGCTATTGCGATTTTTTGAATAGCATGCCTTGTATAACATGTTCTGCATAATAAGCGATTTTTAGCACGATGTTGCAAAACATCATATAATAAGATACAGTCATTCAAATTTTACCACCCAGTAGAAGTAGAGTTATTACATGCATATTTTTCTAGCTCGCAATAATGTGCAAGCCGGTCCTTATACCCTTGAACAACTCAATCAAATGCTTGCGACAGGGCAAGTGTTACTCACTGATTTGATGTGGCATCAAGGGATGGATAACTGGAACACGGTCAACGCGATGACGGATGGGCAATTTTTTTACCGTCCAACGATGGATGAAAGCCTGCCAGTCGATACCCACCACCGTGAGCAGCCCGCTTCTGATGAAGCAGATTATATTATTAACAACACGCCTAATCCTATATCGCCTTCAGAAGACGCTGAGAATGTTTGGGATCGGTATTCAGCGAATAACCCGCACAAATCCCCTAACCCTACCAAGGTCACATTGAGCAAAAAACTTAGCTCAAACCAAGACATTGCCCATGCCAAAAAACAGTTAGACCTTGCCAGCGTCGGTAGCCGTATCGCAGCAAAATTAGTAGATACCCTGCTTATGGTATTGGCGTCGTCGCCCCTGTTCATCTCCCTGTACAACAGCCCAAATTTTGATAAATTACTCAAATGGGCAGAAGCCGGACAAACCCGCTTGACATCTGCTCAGCAGATGGAACTCATGTCAGCGTTACCTGAGCATATATTGTTGTTAACCAATATTTTGGTATGGGGCTTAATGATTGCGCAAGTCCTATTATTGATGCGCCGTGGTCAGAGCATCGGTAAGATGATAATGGGCATACGTATTTTGGATCGCAAGTCCAATGCCATTCCTAGATTTTTTAACTTAATCATTATGCGTGGGTTATTTACCACATTGGCTTACTCTTTATCCATCTTTGGTTTGGTTGTGTTAGTCGTTGATTTGGTCATGATGCTCACCAGCAAAGAGCGATTAAGCCTACATGATAAAATCGCCAAAACTTATGTGGTACGTGCCGATGACACCCAAACCACGCCCCTTGCGTTAAAACCTGACTAAAGTGAATTAAAATCATCAAACCGTGTGGTATAACCATGCGGTTTTTTTATGGTCAGTTGCCAACAGGCCTCGCCACGCGCTAGGTATTTCACCTCAAAATGCGTGCGCTCACTATGATTGGGTACTTGGGTTTTCTCCACCGGCACTTGCCAAACCGTCTGTGCTTTATGCTCGGCTTCATCTATATAACTTTCAATATTACTGGCAAGTATAAGCTCGCCACCCGATTTTAACCGAGACAGTAACCACTCAAAAAACGGCATGTTAAGCCAGCGTTGGTTGGGATTGTGCGGCTCTGGATTGGGATAAAGAATAAACACCCCTGACAAGCTTTGCGCAGGTACAGCATGGGTGACCCAAGCAATGGCATCGGCATGAATAGTGGTTAAATTAGACAACTTTGCTTGATTCGCCATTTTTTGCATGGCTTGATATTTTTCTGCGGTACGTTCAATCGCGATGAGATGGGCATTGGCATTATCACTGGCAAAACTCAAGGCATGCTTGCCTTTCCCTGCACCGATTTCAACAAAAATGGCGGGCTGCTGCCAAAATGTTGCGGCAAGTGGCTGAAAATCTCTGGGATGACGGATACGATCGGGTTGAAACGGTCTGGTAAATTGATGACTTAGCATGAACAGTCGCTTGATTCGCCCAAAAAAAAGGATTTATAGTATACTATGGCAAATAATCCGATACACCATTTTTCAGAATACCTTTTGTTTATGTCTAAAACCGAGCACACCCCATCAAATGCGCCAGTCAAAACTTACCCCTGTCCGCGCTGCGGCAAACCCACCGTTTGGGCAGATAATCCTACCAAGCCATTTTGCAGTGCACGCTGTAAGCTCATTGACTTAGGCGCATGGGCGAATGAGGACTATAAAGTCGGTGCAGAAGACACCCCGTTTAGTGACGAATTAGACGCTTTTAAATAACGTAGATTTGATTGGTTAGTGATTGCGCTAGCTATGATTTGCTAACTATGACTCGCTGACTATGATTCGCTAACTATGATTAAAGGAATCCCCATGAGCTCTTATTTACTCCCGACCTATAAACGCCAGCCCATTAGCTTTGTCAAAGGTCAAGGTAGTTACCTTTATACCGCTGACGGAACGCCGTATTTGGATGCGTTAACAGGGATTGCTGTCTGTGGCCTGGGTCATTGTCATCCGCGTATCACTGCCGCGATTGCCGATCAAGCCGCAACGCTTGTGCATACCAGCAATCTTTTTGGTATTGATTGGCAAGAGCGCGCGGGTGAAAAGTTATGCCAAGTCGCAGGCATGGATAAAGTATTTTTTGCCAATAGCGGTGCTGAGGCCAATGAAGCAGCATTAAAAATGGCGCGACTGTTTGCATCAAATCGTGGGCAAACCCAAGCCAAAGTGATTGTGATGGAAAAATCGTTTCATGGACGCACCCTACTGACCGTATCCGCCACCGCAAATCCAATGGCTAGAGCTGGATTTTTTACCTTAGATGATGATTTTATTCGTGTGCCTTTTGGGGATATTGAAGCGATTAGCCAAGCGATTGCCGATAACGACAATGTTTGCGCTGTGATGCTTGAGCCTATCCAAGGTGAAAGTGGCGTCAATACTGCGACCAATGGCTTTGATTTTTTAAGCCAAGTTCGTAAAGTTTGTGATGACCATGACTTATTAATGATTTTAGATGAAGTGCAAACGGGCAATGGTCGTACGGGGCAATATTTCGCTTATCAATATTCATCCATCAAACCTGATATTTTGACCACAGCAAAAGGGTTGGGGAATGGTTTTCCTGTGGGTGCGTGCATGACCAGCGCAAAAGCCAATGATATTTTTAGCTATGGCTCACACGGCTCAACGTATGGTGGTACGCCGCTTGCTTGCCGTGTGGTTAGCGAAGTGATTGATGTCATTGATGATGAAAATATGATGGCAACTACTCTAAGCAATAGCGCAGCATTGATTGAGCAAATCACCAGTGAGTTGGGTAGCCAAGGGGTTACTGTACGCGGAAAAGGCATGATGCTAGGGGTGGTGATGCCACAGGATCGCGGCATTGCATTCGATACCTTGGTCGATAAAGCGCGTGACAATCATCATCTAATCATCAATGTGGCAGGCGGTAATGCCATTCGTTTATTGCCACCGCTCAACATGAGCGCCGATGAAACCGTCCAAATCGGTGAGCGCCTCATTCACCTTATCCAATCAGCCCTGTAGTTTTTTTGCACTTAATGGTGCACTTAATAGTAAAGTTAGCCGATTAGTCAATATCGGCTTTTTCATCGCAAACTTGCCAGTCAACCGTTTGATTTTGACAAGATGATATAATAGCTGTGTTTTATATTGGGGTAATTTTATGACAACCATTGCTGTTTTTGGGCACAAAAAACCAGATACCGATGCTATCGTATCCGCCATCGTCATGACCTATTGGCTCAATCAACAAGGTATAGATGCCAAAAGTTACCGCTTAGATGATATCAATCAAGAAACCAAATTTTTAATTGAACTTGCTAAAGTCCGATTACCAGAATTACTCACCCATCTTGAGCCTGACCAACTCGCTGCTTTAGTCGATCATAACGAAAGCCAGCAATCGATTGCCAATCTAGCAGATGCCCGTATTTGTTACCTTGTCGACCATCATAAACTCGGTGATTTAACCACTGCCGAACCAGCCTATATTCGATTTGAACCTGTCGGCTCTACCAGCACCATTTTATACCATATGTTTATGGAAAAGAATTTGCTGATTTCTCAGCAAATGGCGACATTGATGGCAGGTGCAATCATTTCTGATACGCTTAATCTGACAGGTCCTACCACTACAGACAGTGACAAGCAAGCGTTACAAGCAGTCATCCACCTTGCAGGGATTCACGATATAAACAGCTTTGCCAATCAATTATTCGATGCAAAAAGCAATATCAGCGACTTAACGGATGATGCGTTAGTCACTACCGATTATAAACAGTTTATTTTCTCAAATAAAAAATGGGCAATCGCTAGTATCGAAACTGTTAAACCTGATGTGGTGTTGTCGCGCATTGAGGGCATCCAACAAGCCAGTGAACTAATCCGCCAAAGAGATGGCTTGGATTATATGCTAGTTATTATTGTTGATATTTTAAAACAGCAATCTTGGGCGGTTGGTAGCAACGATGCACAAAATGAAATCATTGAGCAAGCATTTGATACCAGACTCAATGATAAATTGCTTGATTTGGGTCACTTGGTCAGCCGAAAAAAACAATTTGTGCCTACTTTAGAAGCATTTTATGCCCAATAGTCAGTTTTTAATTCACCAAAAGGGCTAAATTGTTAGCCCTTTTTTATATTCAAAAATATTTTTTATGCTTCAACTTTACCCAAATTTGGAAACTTTACCGATAAAATCGCTGTCACTGTTAGTACGGCGGCAATAAAGCCTAACGAGATAGCCATCGGCACATGGAACACATCAAGCAGTAGCATTTTGGCGCCAATAAACACCAAGATGACACTAAGCGCATAAGGCAATAAATGGAATTTATCCGCCAAACCCGATAACAAGAAGAACATCGCCCGTAGACCCAAAATAGCCAGCAAGTTTGCCGTCAAAACAATAAACGGGTCGGTAGTGACCGCAAAAATTGCAGGAATCGAATCCACCGCAAAAATCACATCCGACAATTCAACCAAAATAAGCACCACCGCTAACGGGGTAAAATATTTTACGCCATTTTTCACCAACACAAACCGCTCTTGACCTGATGCATCATGGCTGTCATCGCTGATTTTCAGATGTTTTTGTAAAAACTTATATAAGCCTGACTGCTTCGGATCTTCTTGCTCATCGTGGTTTTGCCACATTTTTACACCCGTGTACAGCAAAAATGCGCCAAAAATATATAAAATCCAGCTAAACTCCGCGACAAGCCAAGCCCCTGCAAAAATCATCACCGTGCGCATGACAATCGCACCAATCACCCCGTACAGTAAAATTTTCCGTTGCATCGCAGGCGACACCGCAAACGCCGCAAAAATCATCAACCATACAAAGACGTTATCAATGGCGAGCGATTTTTCCAGTAAATATCCTGTAAAAAACTCCCCTACTTTTTGAGTGGCGATAGCACTGCCAAAATTTTGTAATAGATACCACCATAGACCGCCTGCAAACAGCACAGACACGCCCACCCAAATGGCACTCCAAATACCCGCTTGTTTCATCGAAACCGCTTCACCATTTTTTGGGGTTTTAAAAGTAAACAAATCAACCAATAACAGTATCGCTACGATAGCAAAGAACACGGCATATAGCATGGGACTGCCAATGCTCATGGGTTCTGTCATTTGATTTACTGCTGCAAGTAACATTATCGCTCCTTAGTATGCATTTACAAACTATGGCTGGCAATAAGTCAAAGGATTTTGGAAAAACGCTAGGCACAAAAAAACTTTGACTCACACCGACCAAATATGTGGTTGTGTTAAGTCAAGGTCTGGCTTACTATTTGATAATTAGCTCAATATATGGCTAAAAAATAGCTGATTTACCGGTAAGCGGCTACTTACGTAATGACGATAAATCACAAACTGCTGAAGTGAGAAGTTACTCCCCTTGATAGCGATAATGTAGCAGATTAATGACCACTTATCAATTAAATTTATCAATCAGTAAATTTTGAATTTATTGTTTATGTTAGCTAGCGTATTTAGCGTTTAGACAATTAATTAAATACTTTCCCCATACAGTTAGGATGATAAACTAACACCCATGCGTAAAATTATTCATATCGATATGGATGCGTTCTTTGCCAGTGTTGAGCAACGGGATAATCCTGAGTTACAAGGTAAACCTTTGGTGGTTGGCGGTGATCCCAATGGGCGCGGTGTCGTCGCAGCAGCAAGTTATGAGATACGCAAGTTTGGTGTGCATTCTGCCATGTCATGCTATCGAGCCCGTCAACTATGCCCCCAAGCAATTTTTGTCAAACCACGCTTTGAGGTGTATCGTGAAGTTAGTGAGCAAATTCGTACCATCATGCACCAATATACGCCACTGGTCGAACCTTTATCACTGGATGAGGCGTATCTAGATGTGACCAATAGCCCGCATGAAAAAAATTCTGCGACACTAATCGCCAATCGCATTCGCCAACAGATTTTGCGACAAACGCAATTGACCGCTTCAGCCGGGGTCTCTTACAACAAAATGCTTGCCAAAATCGCGTCAGATTTAAATAAACCCAACGGTATTGCGGTGATTACACCTGAGCAAGGATTGGACTTTATCGCCAATTTACCGGTAAAAAAATTTCATGGGATTGGCAAAGCCACCGTCAAAATGTTGCATGACATGGGTATATTTACAGGATTGGATTTACGCAATACGCCAGCGGACGTATTAAAACAACGCTTTGGCAAACGGGGTGATTTCTTTCACCAAATTGCCCACGGTATTGATAATCGAGAGGTTAAAGCTGAGCGCAACCATAAATCTGTCGGTTCCGAGACAACGTTTGTGCACAATACCATGGATGATAAAGTCATTGTGGCTGCCCTATATCGCGAAAATAGCCAAGCGTTTAAAGATTTACAAAAAAAGCAGCGTTACGCTCGCACCATCACCATTAAAATCAAATACAGCGATTTTAGTGTGATTACCCGCTCTCATAGTATTTCCTCGCACTTTGAGCAGGAATCTGATGCCCATTATTGGATTCAATGGCTATATGACCATACCCCAAAACTTTTACCCGTACGTTTGGTTGGGGTGACTTATTCAAATTTGCTGCAAGCTGAAGCCTCGCCACAGATGCCATTACTCTAAACCACTATAAGCCAAATTTTGCCAAGATATTTTTTAGCTAAACGTGCAAAAAATTTTTATGTAAATGCTAACAACAGCAAAACCCTGCTATGTTGCAGGGTCTTACTTTATTGTTATCCTACTTAATTAAAATTAGATGAGCCTAACTTAACTTAACGATGGTTAGGTAAGCTGTGCTACGTTAATTTTATTTGCTTCTTCAGTATATTCGCTCATACGGTCGAAGTTTAAGTATTTGTAGATATCGGCTGACATGCTGTTGAGCTTACCAGCATATTGTTGATATTCTTCGTTGGTAGGTAGCTTACCAAGTACCGCAGCCACCGATGCCAACTCTGCAGAAGCCAAGTACACGTTGGCACCTTGACCTAAACGGTTCGGGAAGTTACGGGTCGAAGTTGATACAGCCGTTGATTTTGGTGCGATACGCGCTTGGTTACCCATACACAGTGAACAACCCGGCATTTCAGTCCGTGCGCCCGCTTGTGCATAGACATTGTATAGACCTTCATCCATCAATTGACGTGCATCCATTTTAGTGGGTGGTGCAATCCATAGACGTGTGGTCAAGCTACCCGCAGGTACTTCTTTGAGCAACGCGCCCGCTGCACGGAAGTGACCGATGTTGGTCATACATGAACCGATGAATACTTCATCAATCTTGTCGCCAGCAACATCTGCTAAGGTTTTGGCGTCATCTGGGTCGTTTGGACAGCAAAGAATCGGTTCTTTGATGGCGCTCATATCGATAGTGATGTCAGCGGCATATTCTGCGTCTGCATCAGCGCGTAATAATGTTGGGTTGGCAAGCCATGCCTCCATACCTTTGATACGGCGTGCAATGGTACGGGCATCGCCATAACCTTCAGAAATCATCCATTTGAGTAGGGTGATGTTTGACGTTAGGTATTCTTTTACTGATTCTTCAGACAGGGTAATAGTACAACCTGCGGCTGAACGTTCGGCAGAGGCATCTGACAATTCGAATGCTTGTTCAACGGTTAAGTCTTCTAAACCTTCGATTTCTAGGATACGGCCGTTAAATACGTTTTTCTTACCGGCTTTTTCAACAGTCAATAAACCTTCTTTGATGGCTTGGTAAGGAATCGCATGTACCAAGTCACGCAAGGTGATACCAGGCTGCATTTCACCGACAAAACGTACACGAACTGATTCTGGCATATCTAATGGCATCACACCGGTTGCTGCAGCAAACGCCACTAGACCTGAACCTGCTGGGAACGAAATACCCATTGGGAAGCGGGTATGTGAGTCACCACCTGTACCAACGGTATCAGGCAATAGCATACGGTTGAGCCATGAGTGAATAATACCATCACCTGGACGTAATGATACACCGCCACGATTCATGATGAAGTCAGGGAGTGTGTGCTGAGTTTCTACGTCGATTGGTTTTGGATAAGCTGCCGTATGACAGAATGATTGCATGACCAAATCTGCAGAGAAGCCTAAACAAGCCAAGTCTTTTAATTCGTCACGGGTCATAGGACCTGTGGTATCTTGCGAACCCACGGTGGTCATTTTTGGTTCACAGTAGGCACCAGGACGAATACCTTCTACGCCACAAGCTTTACCGACCATTTTTTGCGCTAAAGTATAGCCTTTACCGGTGTCTGCAGGTTGTTCGGGTTTTGCAAAAATGTCAGACGCGCCCAAACCTAGATATTCACGGGCTTTGTTGGTTAAGCCACGACCTACAATCAATGGAATACGACCACCGGCACGCACTTCATCGAGCAGCGTTGGTGATTTTAATTCAAAAGTTGCAATCACTTCGTCAGAATCATGTTTGGTGATTTTGCCGTCATGTGGGTAGATATCAAATACATCACCCATGTTAAGTTTGCTAACATCCACTTCGATAGGTAATGAGCCCGCATCTTCCATGGTGTTGAAGAAAATCGGTGCGATTTTACCACCCAATACAAGACCGCCGGCACGTTTGTTTGGCACGCCTTGGATGTCGTCACCCATTAACCATAACACTGAGTTGGTCGCTGATTTACGGCTTGAACCGGTACCGACCACATCACCCACATATGCCAATGGAATACCGTCTTTTTTCATCTCTTCGATTTGTTTCATCGGACCAATCACGCCGTCTTGGTCTGGCACAATGCCTTCACGCGCATTTTTTAGCATGGCTAATGCGTGCAGTGGGATGTCTGGACGTGACCATGCATCTTGGGCAGGTGACAAATCATCAGTGTTGGTTTCACCGGTGACTTTGAAGGTTTTGTAAGTGGCTTTTTTTGGCACTTCTGGACGGCTGGTGAACCATTCGGCGTTTGCCCAAGATTGTAACACCTCTTTGGCCACTTCATTGCCCGCTTCCGCTTTTTCAGTGACATCATTAAAGGCATCAAATACCAGTAAGGTTTTTTTCAGCGCGTCGCCAGCAGCTTTCGCCAATTCTTTGTCGTCTAATGCTTGAATTAATGGTTCAACGTTGTAGCCACCTTGCATATGACCCAGTAACTCAATCGCTTTTAGTTTTGAAATCAGGGGAGAAGTGGTTTCACCTTTAACGATGGCCGCTAGAAATGCCGCTTTAACATACGCTGCTTGGTCAACCCCAGGTGGAATACGGTTTTCTAATAAGTCTACAAGTGTTTCTTCTTCACCCGCTGGTGGATTTTTTAATAGTTCAACCAAATCAGCCGTTTGCTGTTCGTTAAGTGGCTGTGGCACAATACCCTGTGCCGCACGATTTTCGACGTGTTTACGATAGTTCTCTAGCATGAATCGTCCTCATAGTCATGTAAGATTATTGTGTTAACCATGCGTCTGAAAGCCCTCTTCACAACACAGTTGAATTTTGAAATGGCTACTAGCCAGCATGGCTTTGGCTAAAAAATTTAACCCTTCTAATATACTTGAAATGTGATGAAATGTTAATGAGAAAATACGTTTTTGTTAACATAGCCATTATTTTTTAAAAAAATAGCCCAATAATTTTTAATAAATGCGTTTGAGCCGATTGTCGCTTTTTTTACTAGGATGGAAAATAACTTTGGCTGTGTACTTTAAACAACAAAGCTTATCCCAAAATAGTTTAAATTCGTCAGCCTAGATTTCTGTTATAATAACCCCCTAAAATCTGCTAAATGAATTCAAGGATTAATCATAGCAATGACCGACACTGTACAAACTTTTGCCCCTTCAACGCCGCACACCGATAGACCCATCGCTCGTGACAAATCAAATTGCGACAAGCCAAAACGTCCTGAAGTGGGTGAAAAACTACGTGGCCATGATAAAGTTGCCCGTATTCCGATTAAAATCATTCCAACGGTAGAAACCCCAAAAAAACCTGACTGGATTCGCGTCAAACTGTCATCGCCGAGTGAAGTGGCGCGCATTAAGTCAACTTTGCGTGAACAAAAGCTGTATACGGTGTGTGAAGAAGCGGCCTGCCCCAACCTCCCCCAATGTTTTGGTGATGGCACCGCGACCTTTATGATTATGGGAGATATTTGTACCCGTCGCTGCCCATTTTGTGATGTGGCGCATGGTCGCCCCAATGCGCTCGATGAGCTTGAGCCGATTCACACCGCTGAGACCATTGCCGGTTTAGGGTTAAAATATGCGGTGATTACCTCGGTTGACCGAGATGATTTGCGTGACGGCGGCGCTCAGCATTTTGCCAATGTCATTAAAGAATCTCGTCAGTTAAGCCCTAATTGCTTGATTGAGATTTTAGTCCCTGATTTTCGCGGCCGTGAGCAAGTGGCACTTGATATCTTAAGTGACACAGCGCCTGACGTGTTTAACCACAATATCGAAACCGTGCCACGTTTGTATAAAGCGTTTCGCCCAGGGTCGGATTATCAGCATTCATTACAGCTGTTAAAAGATTATAAAGCGCGTCGCCCGGATATCGTCACCAAATGTGGTTTTATGGTGGGTCTTGGCGAGACTGAAGAAGAGGTTTATGCTTTACTCAATGATTTAAAGGCGCATGATGTCGATTTAATTACCATCGGTCAATATTTGCAGCCAAGCAAATCGCACGCCCCAGTTGATAGATTTGTGCATCCTGATGAATTCGACCGTTATACTGCACACGGTAAAAAATTGGGCTTTGCGAATATTTGGGCAGGTCCGATGGTGCGCTCAAGCTATTTTGCCGATCGTCAATATTATGGTGAGCCTTGCCCGCGCCCTACCCGTGGTGCCAATCCGTTATCAGAAGCGGACATGAAAAAATCAGGCTGTTGATTTGTGAATTTGTGCGTTGATTTAAAGCCGTCATTAGACGGCTTTTTTATGCTACCCTAATTATAAAATAACACTCACAGGAAATTTGCGATGAATAACAACTACACATTCTATCTGCCTAAGGTGACGCCCGTTGCTACGTTACTAATCGTGCATGGCATGGCAGAACACCAAGGGCGCTACCAACCCTTTGCGCAATTCTTAGCAAATCATGATATTGCGGTGTTGACGTTTGACCATTTAGGTCATGGACAGCAAGCCTATGACAATGGTTGCTTAGGCTATATGGGTAACCCCAATCCTGCTGAGTTGATGATTGACAATGTGATGGCGCATGCACAGTTAATCGCTGAAAAATACCCTGATATCCCCCATTTTATCTTGGGTCACAGTATGGGGTCATTTATCGTTCGCTGTATTTTGCAGCGCTATGGTGAGCGATTTGCGGGCGCAGTGATTATGGGTACCTCAGATTTTAATCCATTGGCAAACTTGTTTGTGCCTGTAACCAAAAACCTTAATCACTTTACCACGCGCCGCACCAATCCGGTATTGGATAAGATTTTAAACCAATTTAATAACCTACCCTTTAGAAAAGAACCCGATTTACAAGGGTTTAATTGGTTAAATTCAGATCCTAAGCAAGTAAAAGCCTACCTTGATGACAAGCTTTGCGGCTTTCAGTTTACCAACAATGGCTATTTTGCCCTCATGTCGTTGATGCAAACAGGCACCAATAAGCATTGGTATCAACAAGTACCCAGGCAGTTACCACTGCTATTTGTCAGCGGAAAAGATGACCCTGTTGGGCAGATGGGAAAAGGCATTCCGCGTATTGTCAAACGTTTGCAAAAAAATAATTTTTCCTCGGTGAGCATGCAGCAATATGAAGCGATGCGCCACGAAATCTTGCTAGAGCCTAATCACCAACAAGTGTATGACGATATTTTGGCTTGGCTCACTCACCATATCAATTAGCCTAAAAACCCCTGAGCCTTACTAATGAGTCTGACTGTTCAGTGTTTAAGCAGCGTTTTATAACTGTCATGATGAATAGACTATTAGCCTCGTTTTGACACGGCAGTTGCTTGTTAGAAATATCAATGTGACGTATTGAAAGATTCGAAAAAACAACCATTTAATCTAAAGTTATTCATGGAGTTAAGCTATAGGAAATGTCATTGAGTACAACTGATAAAATTAAAGTGCGTTTAGATAAATGGCTATGGGCAGCAAGGTTTTATAAAACTCGCACCCTAGCCAAGGAAGCGATTGAATCGGGACGGGTACACCATTTTGGCAATCGCGTCAAGGTTAGTAAAGAAATAGCGGTGGGCGATGAATTGACGATTCGCCAAGGGTCAGCCAATCATTACACCCAAAAGACGGTCAAGGTGCTAGCGCTGTCTGAAGTGCGTGGCAATGCCACTGCCGCCAGTGTGCTTTACCAAGAGACCGATGCCAGTATCAGTCAACGAGAATTTTTCACCGAACAGAAAAAACTTGCCAATCTTGCCCGCCCCGATCATCGCCCAAATAAAAAACAGCGTCGTCAGCTGAGCCGTTTTAGGGATATTAACCATTTTGGCAGTGATGAAGAAGGTTTTTAATTGGCTGTCATGGGGTCATAAAAATCCCGATTTTCCCTGTCATATTTCGTTATAATAAGCACTTTATCATTGCACTAGTCATTGCACTGGCGATGAGCAACTCTGCCGATTATTAACGATATTTTATGACCAATTTTTTTGAACCTAACCCTATGCAGGCTAATGCTAGCTATGTGGATATTAGCGCATACAATACCATGGCATTAGCCTGTCAAGCCAAACAATTTATCCGTTTAACTCATCTGTCTGATATTGAGCCGACTTTTAAACAACTGGCAGCCCATCAACAAGCGTTTGTTGTGCTATCTAATGGCAGTAATATCATTTTGCCTGAAGTGTTGGACGCGGTTGTCGTGTCACCCAGTCTTCAAGGTAAAACTATCCTGTCTGAAGATAGCCAAACAATAACACTTGAGGTGATGGCTGGCGAGGATTGGCATACGCTAGTGGTAGACACGGTCCATCAAGGTTGGTATGGACTGGAAAATTTGGCGTTAATCCCAAGCTGGGTGGGTGGCAGTCCCGTACAAAACATCGGTGCGTATGGAGTACAAGCTGAAGATGTGATAGACAGTGTAAAAGCGTTTCATATACCGAGTTTAACGTGGCATCATCTAAGCAAAGCTGATTGCCAATTTAGCTACCGTGACAGCCTGTTTAAACAGCAAGCCGGGCAATGGCTCATTACCAGCGTCATTTTTACCCTCAGTAAAACCGCCAAACCCAATACCCAGTATGGGGATGTGGCAAAAGTTGCACAGCACTATGCTAGCCTAGCGGGTCGCGATGAAGTCACACCCGTGGATACCATGAATGCCATCATCGACATTCGTCAAAGTAAACTGCCCGATACCAACGACTTGCCCAATTGTGGCAGCTTTTTTAAAAACCCCATCGTCGCCAAATCTCAAGTTGACCAGTTACTGCAGAGCTATCCCAATCTGGTGCATTATCCTGTCAAAGATGCCCAAGGCAATTTGACCGATTACTGTAAAGTTGCAGCGGGCTGGCTTATTGACCAATCAGGGCTTAAGGGTAAAGGCATTGCACCGATTTTAACGCATGTAAAACAAGCCCTAGTATTGACTAACCATGCGCCAAAAGTTGCGACGCAACGTGATGTTGCCAAAAGTATGCAATTTATACAAAATACAGTGCTTGAGAAATTTGGGATAAAATTGGAAGCTGAACCGGTTTGGATTGAATCTGATGGTAGCATTCGCCAAGCTCATTAATTATCTTGAGCGATTTTTTTTAACCATCAAACGGATTTTGACCGTTGTTGTATTGGTGGGGTGTTTGGTTACGCTCAGTTTTTTCACACCGCTGTTTTCTACCATTGTGTTGTTTATCTTAGATTGCTATCGCCTGCCAGAATCGGCGGTGAGTGTCAATCCTGCAACGGCGATTGTGGTATTAGGTGGCGGATTAACCAATAACCAGCAAAATGAGATTGTGATTAACCAATTTACCGAAGGTCGATTGATTAAAGCCAGCCAAGTGTATCAGCAGACTGGCTTACCCATCATCGTCAGTGGTAAGGAGGCGCCATGGATGGCAAAGTGGCTGCAAAAAAAAGGCATTATGTGGATAGTGGCAGAAAAAAACAGCTTTAACACCTGTCAAAATGCAAAATACACCGCAGAAATGTTCAATGTCAAACAGGTGATTTTGGTGACCGATGCGTATCACATGAACCGCTCAAGACGGCAGTTTGCCATCAATGGGGTGTCTACTATTCCAAGTATCGCCCCATTACCAAAGGCAAATGATTGGCAGCATTTTGATCAGAATCTGCAGCATTCAAGACGTGCCTTATATGAATTATTGGCATTCGCTCGCGATCTTGTCAAACCCCAATACGACTGCCAACCGACCAATAAATAACTTATTTTTGAATCTCTACATTGGTGTAGCCAGCTGACTGCAAGGCAGATTTGGCTTGTTGGGCACGACCGCCACCACGGCTATACACTTTAATGGTATCTGATTTTGCAATCCCTTGCGCCGTTATTTTGGCAAGTAATTCACTGTGTGGAATATTAATGGCACCTGCGGGATGATTTACAGAATACTCCTCTGGGGTACGCACATCAATGAGCACTGTCGCCGCGTTTGCTGTTGGCATCAATAATGCGCCCACCATAACAGCCGCGCCTAAGGCAAGCAACTGTTTCTTTGAAAGCTTAAAGATTTTAGGCATCAACATCATAATTTCCTTGTAGAATTTTGAGTTTTAAAACCAAGTTAAACCTCAATGTTTAACCCACTATGATTATAGCATTCATTGTTCGCACTCAAATCACTGAGTTGCTTTGATTTGCAACCCATGTGTTTGTTTTGTAAGCATACATTCGGCTATTGGATGACTCTTTGATTACTCATGAATTACTCAGGCCACGCTGCGACATTTTGCCGCATTTATTTATGCCAAAATAAGCGTATAATGGTTTTTTTAACTTAATTCGTTTGTTTACGCCAAGTAATGGGGATGCCCGATGCAAAGCATGTATTTTTTGATTCCTATTAGTTTAGTGCTATTTGTATTGGGCATTTTTGCCATTTATTACGCCATCAAATCACGCCAATTTGATGATTTGGACAATGAATCTCAGCGGGTCATTTTGGATGACAGACAATTTCGCCGTGAACAATTGGGGCAAAATCCCGCCAAGCCTTCATCTTCTCATCCCCCAAAAATACAAGACCCTACTGACGAGCAAAAATAACGCGTTGGTGTTATCTTTCTTCCTGCTGATTTGTTTCTATTGATTTATTTACTTTTTTTGAAAAATTTTTAGACTTTTTTGGAGCATTTTATGACCTGGGCATTATTTTTGGCAGCGTTTAGCATGGGATTGTTTGGCTCACCGCACTGTCTGGGGATGTGCGGTGGCATTGTGACGGCTTTTGGGCTGTCCATGCAGCATGTATCGGACAGCAAAAAAAATGGCTTGATTTTGACTTATCATTTGGGACGCCTCATCAGTTATGCCTTGCTTGGATTGATTGCCAGTCTTGTTGGGGTGGCAATCTTTCAGTCCATTATGAGTAATAGTGCGCCAAGAATTGTACTGGGTGCGGTATTGGTGTTGATTGGGCTTGCGATGCTTGGGTTACCGCTGTTTAACGAGTTAGAAAAGTTCGGGATGCGCTTTTGGCAATCGCTTGCCCCGCTACGCAAAAAAGTGTTTCCGATTGATAGCTTTGGTAAAGCCTTGTTTGCTGGCCTGCTTTGGGGGTTTTTGCCGTGCGGATTGGTATATGGTGCGCTCATGATGGCGATTGCTGGCAACAACATCGCTACAGGGGCGGCTCTGATGTTTGTATTTGGACTGGGTACGATGCCGATGTTGATTGCCACGCAAAAAACTGTGGGGATGCTACAGTCGAGTATTAAAAATTTTCGTCTTCGCCAAATTAATGGGGTGATTATGATGTTGTCTGGACTTGCGGTGATTTTTATCCCGATGATGATGCACCATAACCATAACCATAACCATGGTTCACATAATCAAGGTTCACACAGTCATGCCATGAATGAGACGAGTATGAACCACGATATGTCGACAATGAATCATTCTGCGTCTCATCCTGCTTCTGTGACAGCTTCGACTAGTATGCCTATGAACCATAATAATATGAGTGATGATATGAACCATAATATGAGCCATAACATGAATCACGACATGCACAATATGCAGGATATGAACGATAAGCACCATGAGATGGCGATGCCTGCCAGTAACAGTCATAATCACTAGTCATTCATTTATATTGCCCAAAAAAACAAACCTCTTAATCGGTATATTAAGAGGTTATCGGTTGCGAATTTTTACGTTTTACGCTTAACTTGCAGTTTACATTTCTACCGCGTCATCGCCTTCGTCAAGATAGATGATATCGGTTTCATATTCAAACGCTTCATTTAACATATCTAACATTTTTTACTCCTATCCTTCTTTATCCAATATCCCATAGTGGTGGATTTTTTATTCATTTTAAGGCTTTTGCCATTTTTTAGTTGTTTACTTACTACTTACTATCTATTT
>ERZ501011.232-NODE-232-length-16930-cov-3.958637_pt1 | contig 16930 bp, 14 predicted proteins | sample MGYA00248833_ERZ501011 | MGnify/ENA primary metagenome ERZ501011 (study PRJEB25958, sample SAMN03398530) | human skin metagenome | study: EMG produced TPA metagenomics assembly of the Human Skin Microbiome Metagenome (human skin metagenome) data set. | reverse complement strand
ATAGCAGTTTATGGGGCACCAGTTTATGGGGGAAAATCTGCTGAAAAGTTGAAAGATTCATAGCGCGTTTCATGGTAAACAAGTCATCAACAATTGAGATATCTAGTATAAAAAAACCATTAACAAAAAATATGAATAATATTTTTAAAATTATGCGTAAAATCTATAAGGCTTCAAAAAGAAGCTATAACACTATAAAGCTATTTTGGGCACTGCAAAAACATGATGACCTTAAAACAACTTCAATGCTTTATCGCTGTGGTGAAAACCGGCGGATTTTCTCATGCTGCCGATACATTGAGTTTGACGCAGCCAACCGTCACCAAAGCCATTTCTAATTTGGAAGATACGCTAGGGGTGGCGCTCTTTGATAAGCAACTGATGAGCCGCAAGCGGGATATTGCGCTGACCGAAATTGGTGCATTGGTATATGAGCAGGCGCAGACGGTGCTGCAACATGTCGGCTACCTTGAGCAGACGGTGACACAATATCAGCACATGGATCGCGGGCAGCTGCGGCTAGGGTTGTCACCGCTCGGGGGTGAGTTGTTGAGCGATGCGATTTTTGAGTTTTATCAAACCCATCGCCATATTGAGCTGTCGTTGCTAGAAGATGGCGCAGAGTCGTTAAAACAAGCCTTGCTCGATGATACGCTTGATGTGTGTACCTTGATGCAACCGATTGAAGAGGACTTTGATTGTATCCCAGTATGCGATTATCCCATTATGATGGTGGCACACCGGCAGCATATGGGCAATACCATCAAACAAGTGACTTTAAAATCCTTAAAAAATGCGTCGTTGATGTTGTTTGCGTCCCATTCGTCATTTACCTCAATGATTGTCGAAGAATGCCAAAAACTTGGCTTTGAACCCAATATCGTTTGCCACACCAACCAATGGCAACTACTGACAACCTTGTTGAAAAAAAACATGGGGGTGACGCTACTGCCCAAATATTACACTGATAAACTCGATGACAAACAGCTGATTTGCCTACCGCTCGTCCAGCCCAATTTGACTTGGCAAATGGTGATGGCATGGCGAAGACACCGACCGCTGACCCCAGCGATGCAAGCTTGGCTAAACATAGTACAGCGCCAAGCTAATAATAAAGTTTAAAAGGAAAGTTTAATAGGAAAGTTTAATCAACAGGCTATAAATATTTGATAAACTTTCTTATAGCACCGTATTACGGCTTTGTATTACAGACCCGTATATTAATGCTTTTTGATATATGGAATTTACCAAATGGCGTTAGACACCGCAAAATCACTGCCGTAAAATCATTTAAAAATACCTCAAAAAAAAGGGAATACCTATGCTACAACAACCTGATGATCACTACACCGCACCCGCCAACCTTGGCACAGCGGTATATGCCAACAATGCCGATGCTATTGGTAACACGCCGCTGGTGCGTCTTAACCATATCATGCCACAGGGTGTGACGGTGCTTGCCAAAATCGAAAGCCGTAACCCCGCGTTTTCGGTCAAATGCCGAATCGGTGCGGGCATGGTGCAAGCCGCCGAGCAAGCAGGGTTATTAAAGCCAGGTATGCAAATCATCGAGCCGACCAGTGGTAACACGGGGATTGCGCTGGCGTTTGTGGCAGCAGCCAAAGGCTATAAAATCACGCTGACCATGCCCGCCTCGATGAGTATGGAGCGCCGTAAAGTGCTGGCCGCCTTGGGCGCACACTTGGTGCTAACTGAGCCTTCGCTAGGTATGAAAGGCGCGGTGGAAGCTGCGCAAGAAATCCATGACAACCATCCTGGCGAATACTTTTTGCCGCAACAGTTTGATAACCCTGCCAACCCAGACACCCATGTCAAAACCACCGCACCTGAGATTTTTAATGCCACAGGGGGCAAGGTCGATGCGCTAGTCGCAGGCGTGGGTACAGGCGGGACGATTTCGGGTATCGCCCGTTATTTTAAACAAATCAAACATCAGCCGCTTTATACCGTCGCGGTTGAGCCTGCGGAATCACCGATTATTACCCAGACGCGTGAAGGCAAACCCATTACCCCAGGTCCGCATAAAATCCAAGGGATTGGCGCCAACTTTATCCCAAAAAATCTTGCGCTTGATTTGCTTGATGAAGTCATCACGGTAACTGGCGATGATGCGATTGCATGGGCAAGACGGGCGATGACCCAAGAAGGTATTTTATGTGGTATCTCTTGCGGTGCAGCGCTGCAGGCGACGTATCAACTAGCAAGCCGCCCTGAGATGCAAGGCAAAACCATTGTGGTTATTTTGCCAGACAGTGGTGAGCGTTATTTAACCAGTGTGCTATTTGATGGTATCTTCACTGGCGAGAACTTTAATTAACAAACCTTTATGAACGATAAAAAAGGGCGTTAGTTCGCCCTTTTTTACTTTATTTTTAATTTAAAATCGCTATAAAAATCATTGGTTGAATATCCCAAATATTGTCATCAACCCATGACCCATAACGAATAACCCACAATAAATAGCCTAAGCGACTTTTTAATCATTGTCGATTGTTTTTCTTTTTAGGTTATTCTATAGCCAAGCCATTTTTAAGCGTTTTTGCTGACGTAATAAACGCGTCCCTAACAGCAGTGACGCCAATCCCAGCGCTGCAACCAGCGCGATCCAAAATCCTTTAGCACCCATATCGGTATGGCGCACCAAATAGGTACCCAGCGGAATCGCCACCACCCAATAGCAAAACAAGGTGATAAACATCGGCACTGTGGTATCTTGCATACCGCGCAAAATCCCCGCAAAATTGACCTGCCAGGCATCAAACAACTGATACACGGTGGCAAACCATAACAACAGCGCGGCTTGCTGAATCACTTGGGGATTTTCACTAAAGAAAGTTGGCAGCGTTTGCCGAAAAATGGCAGTTAACAACATGCTAATCACCGCAAATGACGTGGCTACGGCAATGCCAATGAGCTTGATACGTTTAAGCTCTCGGTAATCTTTGGCGCCATAGCGATTTGACACCATGATGGTGAGCGCCATCGCGACTGAAAACGGGAACATAAATAACTGCGATGAAATCGTCAACGCTACCTGATGGCTTGCCACCGCGATTTCACCCAGTGGGCTGATGATAATGGAAGCTAGACTAAAGGCGCTCACTTCAAAAAAAATCGACATGCCAATGGGAATACCAATCGATAATTGCTGACGCAACTGAGCAAAATCCATACCGGCAAAATTGGCAAAAAAGCGCTGGTTGGCAAAATCTGACTGGGGGCTCAAAGTCAAATAGCTTACCAACATCAATAAATTTATCCATAACGCAATCCCAGAGGCAAAACCACAGCCCGCACCGCCCATGGCAGGAATCAGCACAGTATCACCGAGGGTAACGCCATGAATAAACGCATAGCTGAGCGGCACATTTAAAATCAAACCAATGAGGCTAATCACCATGACCACGGTGGGATGTTTTAAGCTTTCGGTGTAGCAGCGCAGCGAGGTGTATAGACAGACTGCAGGAAACCCAAAAGAGATACCAAACAAGAATTTTTGCGCGATATGCTGAATATCTTTCGGTACCTTCATCCAATCAAACAAATAATGCAGCTGATTGACCGCCACAAACCCTATAATACCGATGATAAGCGCCAGCCACAGCGATTGTTGGGTGATAAACGGCACTTTTTGTAGTTGCTGCTGACCAATCGCTTCCCCAATCAATGGCGTGGTGGCAAGCAAAATACCAACCGCTAGCAAAAACGTGGGCATCCAAATACCCGCGCCGATTGCCACGCCCGATAAATCTAGCGCGGAGACTTGCCCAGCGAGTAAGGTATCGACCAAGGCGAGCCCTGACTGGCAAATCTGGGTGATTAAAATAGGTAAGGTCAAGACAAATAATTGTTTTAAGTCTTGACGAGCAATAGCTGACAGCATGTAATGACCAAATATTCGTTGAAAATTCAATAAAGGCGGCAGTTTAACAGATTTTGCGGCATGATTTTTTATTGTTTAATTTATTGTTTAACAGGTCAGCAAATTAACAGGTCAAAAAAGTTAGCGTTTGATTGTGATAGCGTCAACATAAAAAAGCCTTTATCAAATGTTGCCACAATTTGATAAAGGCTTTTTTTCAACAGTAGCTTTTAAAGCGCTTTAATCATGGCTTGATAGCCTGTCAGTTTATTCGTGGCATCAAAGGTCTGTACCACAAACGCGTAATTGGCTTTGGTGGCATCCACAAACGGTGTAAAAGTAGTGCCGTAGGTTAATTGGTTAGTGCGTACAAAACCCATACCGCGGTCAGTGGCTTTATCCAAGTTGATTTGGGTGACAAGCGTGCGAGCCGTATTAGCAGGCGCAGTCCAATTGAGGTTTAGGGTACTACCTGTCCCCGTGAGATTAACGCCTAAATTGCCGACACTAGCAGTAAGTGGCAATACTTTAAAATCGCCATCGCCGCCTAAGGTATAGTTGACATCACAGCCGTCTTTATTGTCAGATAATTCTCTGCCAAAATCGACACCCACCTGATAACTATATTGACCATCCCAATAATCGCGCTTGCTATCATAATCGCCATTAAATGGCATGCCCGCCACAGAGGTTTTTAATTCGTCAAACTGTAAAAATTTAAGAACCGTATTATCAAATTTTGCTGCTGGGTCGAGTGTGCCAGACAGCACACCACCCATCGCTTCGTCAGTTTTAATAGAGATTTTTTCTGTGGTTAAGGTGTTTGGGTCTTGGCAAGTTTTTTGTTGATAGCTCATTTGACCATACACCGAGGCGGCATAATCATTGCCAATATCAAAATACACCACACCTAGGTCGCTATCATTGGGCTCGTTGTCGTTGTCTTCTACAAAATAGCCAACATACAACCCTCCTTTACCGCCTTCTGGGGTGATTTTGTCCAAAAAATTATCTAAGCTGTCTTCGGGCAAAAAGATACTTTGTAAAATCTCTGCCATGCTTTTTTCTTTATTGGTTAATTTATCCTCGACTTTTTTGTAGGCAGCGCGGACATCCGTTGCAATGTTTTTATAACTATCATTGGCATCGTTTAGGGCATTGTCGACAGTCTCACTACCTGAGCCGCCACACGCAGATAGGGCGATGGTGAATGCAGTTAGCATGCCTATTTTATAAGACGCTTTTTTATCAGGCACCTTTTTACATGGCGCTTTTTTACAAGACGCTTTTTTATAAGGCGCTTGGGTATATGACATGATGACAATCCTTCCTTGATAATAGATGAAATAGCAATAACAAATAGCGATAAATTATTAAATAAAATCAAAATAAAAGTTTGGGGCTATGCTACCATTGTTATTTTTTAAAGTATAGCCAAATAGTAGCGATTATCATCAAAAAACTATTGGCTATAGCGTGTTAAATTATCAATCAAATGAATTAGTTACTGATTAATGCCAAATCCAAACCTTATCCCTTTATCGCTTTATATCCATATTCCTTGGTGTGTTAAAAAATGCCCGTATTGTGATTTTAATTCACATGAAAGCCGTACACCGATTGATTTTGTAGGCTATGTCGATGCTTTATTAGACGATTTAAAAACCCAGCTAAGCTTTGTACAAGGGCGCAAGATTGCCACCATTTTTATTGGGGGCGGCACGCCATCGCTACTGCCGATTGCGCAATATCGGCAGCTTTTTGCGGGTATCAATGCTCAGTTAACACTGACTCACGATTGTGAAATCACCATGGAAGCCAATCCTGCCACCGTGGAGCATGCGCCATTTCATGAGTATCTAGCGGTTGGTATCAATCGGTTGTCGCTTGGCGTACAAAGTTTTCAAACCCAAAAACTTGCTGCCTTGGGGCGGATTCATAACCCGCAGCAAGCGCTTTTAGCTATTGCCAATGCCCAGCAAGCAGGGTTTAAAAAGTTAAATGTCGACTTAATGCATGGCTTGCCCAACCAAACACTGACAGACGCCCTGAGCGATTTGCAGCAAGCGATTGATTTGGGCGTTTCGCATATTTCGTGGTATCAGCTCACCATTGAGCCCAATACCGTGTTTTATCGCAATACGCCGATTTTGCCCGATGACGAGATATTGGTGGATATTTTTGAGCAAGGCGCTCAGCTTTTGAAAGCCAATGGGTTTGTGCAATACGAAGTGTCGGCATGGTCAAGGCAGGCGGATTTTCAGCCCAGTCAGCATAATCTCAACTATTGGCAGTTTGGCGATTATCTGGCGATTGGGGCAGGCGCGCATGGTAAAGTCACGCGGCCTGATGGCATTTACCGGTTTAGCAAATCTCGCTTACCAAAAGATTATAGGGTTAATCAGTCGGCGATAGGTTGGCAAGCCATCGAGCCGTCTGATTTACCGTTTGAATTTATGATGAATGGGCTGCGGCTAAAAAATGGCGTGCCCAAACAGTTTTGGACACAGAGAACAGGCTTGGCATGGTCAGTCATTGAGCCGCAATTGATAAAACTACACAATCGTGGTTTGGTTGAGTTAAGCGGTGACCATATCCACTGCACAGCGCAAGGGTTTTTATTTTTAAACCAAGTGCTGCAAGAATTTTTACCCGATGACTAACGCTTTGACGGTGCATTTGATTGAATTTATGCGCCGCAGCCTTATTTAAGCGTCAATCAATTAAAAAAAGAGAGTGATATGTTTACCGATACCCATGCGCATCTAAACCGTTTGGATTTAGAAAAATATCAAGGTGATATCCGTCAAGCCTTACAAGCCGCCAAGGATGCCAATGTGCAGCGGATTATGGCGATTATGTGTGAGCTGGATGAATACGATGCTATTTATGAGATTATCAATACGAAAATTGACGGGCTGACGTTGGGGATGAGTGTGGGCGTGCATCCGTGCGAAGATATTGCCATGCTAAAAAGTGCAACGGTTGAAACACTCGTTGAAATGGCAAATCAGCCGCATGTTTGGGCGATTGGCGAGACCGGGCTAGATTATTATTGGTCAACAGAAAACAGCATAGAACAAAAAGCGAGCTTTGCCCGCCATATCCATGCCAGTCAGCACCTAAAAAAACCCATTATTGTCCATACTCGTGAGGCGAAACACGATACGTTGGATTTATTAAAAGCAGAAAAAGCCGAGCATGGCATTATTCATTGCTTTACGGAAGATTATGAGACCGCCAAAAAAGCCTTGGATTTGGGTTTTTATATTTCTTTATCAGGGATTGTGACCTTTAAAAATGCCACTGAATTACAAGCAGTGGCGAAAAAACTGCCTAAAGATCGCATTTTGATTGAAACCGACAGCCCATATCTGGCGCCAGTGCCCAAACGCGGTAAATCTAACGAGCCTGCTTTTGTGCCCTATGTGGCGGATTTTCTCGCCAAGCATTATGACATGCCAGTGGATGAGTTCGCGCACTTAACCCATCAAAATTTTGATGCATTATTACATCAGTATGCTTAAAAATAGTTAACGAAATCTTTATACTTTGTTAAGTAGGTAATAAAATTTATGTGATAAAACATTTGGCAATGACTCATCAGTCATGTATCATACGTAGCAACCTTGCTCTTATGTTACTAAGCGAGGTTAGTAAGCTAGATTACTATGCAAGCATTTTTTTATCATTTAACAGTTGTGCGTAGATGGGTTGATGTAACGGGTCTCGTCAACAATAGGGGCTACTAGAACAGACTGATGGAGTAATCAATGAGTCGTCAACAACAATTCAAAAATCGTGAAGAAGTCATATTGGCAGTTGCCGAGCAGTTGCTATTAGAGTCTGGGGAAGGCGATATCACCCTAGATAGTTTAGCCGAGCAGCTAGACTTAGCCAAAGGTACGCTCTACAAGCATTTTACCAGCAAAGATGAATTGTTTTTACGCATCATTATCCGTCATGAGCAACAACTACTTGCGCTAAGCGAAGTCGGCGATTGTCCTGCCGCAGGTGTGGCGCGTCTTACCCTGTTTCAACTGATCAATCCGCAAAAAGCCATATTACTCAACCAAATCGAAGAACGCTTAGCCAACTCTGCCGTAGGGCTTAATAAGCTTTTTTCGCAGTTGTATGAAATTCGCCGTGAACGCATGAAGCGATTAATCAATACCACGGCTGAATACCTGCAATCGCTACACAGTACCATGAGTACCCGAGACTATCTGTCAACCATTTGGGCGATGGGTCAAGGCGGTGCAGGACTGCTGAATTCTAGTTTTTACCAACGCTATCTTGGTCGCCGCGATACTTTACGTTTTGCCTTGGTTCAGCATATTTTAGACATTCCCAAGCAATACCCTGCTGCGGTACAATCAGTCGATGCGACTACTGGGGCAAACCTGCCCAGCGCTGCTACTCATACGGCAAATTCACAGACTGAATCAAGCCTGACGCCGCGCAATGTCAAATAATAAATGTCAAATAGTAGATGTCAAAGAATACTAGTTAACTATCATCACCCCCGGTTAAGCTTTATAAACTATCCCTGTTTTGTCTGAGTGCATAACGATGCGATTGCTGTTTGGTCGGTCTTGTAAAACTTTCACTCCCGCACCCAGTGCGATGGGTGGGCAACAAGGTTTTACCTTAATCGAAATCATGGTGGTCATCGTCATTTTATCTATTTTTGCTGGGATGATGAGCCTATCGGTAGGGGGTAGCGAAAATCGTAGAAACACGGCGTTTTATGAGCGTCTGACCAGTAATCTTGATTATGTACGCTTGTTATCAACAGAACGCATGCAGCCCTATGGGTTGGCAATCAAACTGCCGCAAAATGACGCGCCCAATCAGCTGGTGGTGGTTAAATTAGAAAACGCCTTTACCCATTCTCAAAGTGCTGTTCGCAATGCCAATGCCCCCATAACCTCGCAACCTGCGCCACCACAATGGGTGATAGAAAAACAAATCGCACCGCTGGATGTGCCAGACAACCTTGACGTCAAAATCCGTCCACTCGATAACCCATTTAACACCACCGCTCAAAATACCCAACCCACCGTCAGCTGGTTAAGCGGCAGCGAAGCACCGCCTGTGGTGTGGTTTGGGACAGGCGAGGCGACACCCGTGCAAATCAGCATCCAAAAAACCAATGCCGACAAACAAACCTTTGCGGTTGGCAATCCCATCATCGTCAACCAAGCTGGGGCAATTGAGGTGGCAAAATGACCATGGCTTCCTTAAATAGACTGGCTATCAGGCAGCATCAGCAAGGATTTACGTTACTTGAAGTCATGGTGGCATTAGCGATTTTGGCGGTAGTTGCGATATCAGCGAGCCAAGCCAGTCGCAGTTATGTGCAATCCGTGGATAACATGAAAACACGAACCTTTGGCTATTATGTGGCGCAAAACACGCTGGCAGAATTACGAGTACAAAAAACTTGGCTCACCGCATCCGATACTCGGCAAATCACCTCGCAAGGCCGTCAGTGGCAAGTGGTTATCTCACCGCAAACCACACAAACCAGTCAAGGCTTTGTCCAACCCATTCATATTCGCGTGGCACCTATTGTCGATGGCAGCGCAAAAAAAGACGTGGTGGATATCGATGCGGTGCTGGTAAAGGATATGGGGACAACGCCGTGAGCCCTTTTTCTATTCATTGCTCTGCTGCAATGGCACCGCATAAAACATCCCAGCAAGGCTTTACCTTAATCGAACTGATGATTGCGTTGGTGATTTTTGCGATGCTGGCATTGGCGGGATGGCAGATTATGGATAGTCTGACCAAAAGTCGCGAGCGCGGCTACCAACATCAAAAATCATTATCACAGCTTGATTATGCTTATTTACAGCTGTCGCAAGATTTGGCACAAACCAGCAATTATGTGGCGGTGCCAATCCTATCAGCGACTGACAATAATACGGCATCGACCAATAGTGCCGCTATGACACCAACTTTCGTATTAAATGCGTCACAAATGAGTTTTATCCGTTTTGCCGCGCCCGATCCGCGTTATCAGCCGTCACCTATGCTAGCAAAAATACAATATTCGGTGGCGGGGGAAACGCTGACAAAACGGCGTTTTTACCAGTTAGACGACAACAACGAAACCCCTGCAACCAGTGTGTTATTGACAGGTATCAAGGATGCCAGTTGGCGAGCATTGACGCCTGACGCGGTGAGTGTGTTTCCAGATGAAGCCACGCTGCAAAAGGTACAGCAAATACAAGCGCAAAAAAACACCAATCAAACGGCCAATGCTTCAACCAATCCGACTCCTAACCCACCTGATAACGCAACAGATCAAAATGGCAATTTGCAAAACAGTATAGATTTAACGCCTTATCAGCAGTTACCACGCGGCATCGAGCTTAATTTTAGTTACCAAGGCGAGCCGATTACTTGGCGATTTGCGTTACCAAACACACCGCCAAACGCACCGAACCCATAATGCAATCAAATTCTACCAAATACACCATGCCAACAAACCGCACTCCGTCTAAAATTTTTGCAAATGTTACCATAGCAAACCCGCCATATCGGCATGGGCAACAAGGAATGGCACTCCTGACGATTTTGTTGCTAGTGGTGGCGATTACCATCGTGGCAGGCAGTATGCTTGCCAATCAAAAAGTGATGATTCGAGAATTTGAGCTGACCAAAGGTCAAGGGCAGCTTAAAGAATATGCCTTGGCAGGGGAAGCTATGGCGACCAATTTGATCGCGCAAGACAGCCAAGTCAACCAAGTCGATAGTTTAACAGAGGCTTGGGCAAAACCCATAGCTGAGCAAACCCTGAATCAAGCCAAAGTCAGCATTAAAATCGACGATGATGCCAGCCGTTTTAATATTAACAACCTGTATCACGATGGCAAAGTGGATGATACGGCACTGGCTTTTTTTCAAGCGCTGTTACAAGCCAATGGCTTATCGCCCAATATTGCGATGGCGGTGCTCGATTGGCAAGACCCAGACAGTGACACCCGTGCCGACGGTGGCGCAGAAGCAGCGTATTATCAAAGTACGGGCAAAAAAATGGCGATGGGTATTGCCAACCAGCCTTTTATCTCAATCAATGAATTGCAATATGTGCGCGGTATGGATAGCGAAGGATTGCAAAAATTAGCGCCTTACCTGACCGCAGTGCCATACTATCTGCCCATGAATATCAACACGGTGAAGTCCGAGCTATTAACCTTACTGGTGAATTCACCTACCGTAACCAGCAGCAACCATCCGCAAGACTCAAACCGTTCGGGAGGTGATGACGCCCCACAATCTGGGCAAGACACTAGCGCAGCTTCAAATGTGGCGGCTACCCACCAAATCGACGATACAGTAATCATCAATTGGGCAAATGCCCGAGAAAGCAATCTACCGGTGCAAAACTTAAATCAATTGTGGGCCGTGCCAAGTTTTGCCAACATTGACGAGCGCAACAAAGCACGCATCGCCAAGCTGTTATCCACCCAAAGTCAAAGTTTTCGCGTCGTTGTCAGCGTCAAAAGTGACGACAAGCAGCTTTTTTTGCATAGCCAAATCGCTAAGATTTTACCTAAAGCTGACAATGACCCAGCAGCTGCTTCTGGTGTGTCAGCGACACCCATGCCAGCACCAGTCAATACGCAAAATGGCACGCAAAATAATACGCCGCCGCAACTCATCACTTACAACCGCCAATTTTTACCCTTTGCCCAATAACGCAGCAGCGCAATAAATTGGCTTCAAAATTCCCAGTTATTTTATGTTTATTTTAATCAGTTATTTGTTGCTGGCGTATTCTAGGGTAAAATAGGGGGTTTTTCTTGGGCGTTGTTGAATGACGATGGGGCAGAAAACGGGCACAAAAGCGTTGTCAACACAACGGATACAGATGCAACCTAGATGTAACCTAGACGCATAAATTGGATGAATAAATTGGGTGAATATAGATGAATGTAATCGAGCGCTATTTTGGCATAGATGGCCGCAATACAACGATAAAAACTGAAATTCTGGCAGGTCTGACAACCTTTTTGACCATGGCTTATATTATCTTTGTCAATCCCGACATGTTGGCAAAAGCTGGGATGGATAAAGGGGCGGTATTTGTGGCGACGTGTCTAGCCTCAGCGCTGGGCTGTTTTTTGATGGGATTGATTGCGCGTTTGCCCGTGGCATTGGCACCTGGCATGGGTTTGAATGCGTTTTTTACTTTTACCGTCGTCTTGGGGATGGGTAAAAGCTGGCAAGTGGCGTTGGGGGCGGTATTTTTTTTAGGCTTGCTCTTTGTGCTGATTAGTGCCTTTAAACTGCGTGAATGGATTATCAACGCGATTCCCTATACCCTTAAACAAGGTATCGTGGCAGGGATTGGGGCGTTTTTAGCGTTTATTGCGCTTAAAAGCTCGGGCATCATCGTGGCGAGTCCCGCCACGTTTGTGACGATGGGCAAACTCACTGATTTTGGTCCTGCGATGGCGATTTTAAGTTTTTTTCTGATTGTCGTATTTGTGCAGCGTAAAGTCCCTGCGGCAGTGATGTTGTCAATTTTGATTGTGACGGTGATTAGCTTGTTGGCAGGGGAAACCCATTACTCAGGGATTGTGTCAATGCCGCCATCGATTGCACCGACCTTTATGCAGTTAGATATTGCAGGCGCGCTTGATGTGAGTATGGTTAGCGTGATTTTTGCCTTTTTATTTGTGGTGTTATTTGATACATCAGGCACATTAATTGGCGTGACCAAAAAAGCTGGGTTAATGTCTACCGACGGTCAAATCCCGAATCTAGGTAAAGCCTTGTTTGCTGACTCAACGGCGGCTGTGGCAGGGTCATTGCTAGGGACTTCATCGGTAACGAGTTATGTAGAGAGCACAGCCGGCGTGGCAGCAGGTGGACGCACCGGTTTGACCGCTATTGTGGTGGGTGTGTTATTTTTATTGGCGTTATTTTTTGCGCCATTGGCTGGGATGATTCCTGCGTATGCGACGGCAGGGGCGATTTTTTATGTCGCGGTATTGATGTTATTTACGCTGCGTGAGATTGATTGGGATGACTTGACCGAAGCATCACCTGTCGCGGTAGTGCTGCTGTTGACGCCGCTTACCTTCTCAATCGCGGATGGGATTGCGTTAGGTTTTATCACCTATACCATTGCCAAATTGGTGAGTGGACGTTATAAAGAAGTTAGCCCTGCGGTTTGGGTGTTAACGGTGATTTTATTGGCAAAATTGATTTTTTTAAGTTAATCAATGGCTGAGCAAAAAAAACCATCTAGCCGAATTGGGTTAGATGGTTTTTTTATTAAATTTTGGTCCAGAGTACCGCTGTCTATGTGAACCCATGAACTGTAACGTTCAGGGTGGGTATGGCAACCACTCTTAAGGCTTCCTGAATCATCGCAGCGTAGCTGGATGCAGGCTTGCACAACAAGTGAAAAGAACGCATACCCTTATATAAATTATCAGCTCAGGTAAAACCATAAACTGGCGAATACCCCAGATGCACTCATTGTAACAGATTACCTAGGATGATGCAAAAGCTCGCTCGTTAATTCAATGATTGATTAAATTAATCAAACTTGACGGTCAAAATACCATTCAAATCGTCAACACACATCACAAGGTTCTTTGTTCTCATCATATTGCTTAGCAGTTAACAGTTAACAGGCTTAGCAGTTAACAGGCTTTGCAGTTAACAGAATCACGCAAAATCAGGGTTAAAGAGATGGAGCGAGCTATGCTATAATTTTCAAAATTTTTTTAATACTAGTTTTGTATTTTCCTTATTTTAGCTTTTCTAGAGGCAACAATGAATCAAGCGTCTAACTCGGTTACCCATCAATCGACGGTTAAAAAAATCCCCCATGTGTTGATGATTTTAGATGGTTTTGGATATCGCGAAGATCAGCGTGATAATGCGATTGCCGCGGCGCACACCCCAAACCTTGATTATTTGTATCAGCATTATCCCCATGGGTTGATTTCAGGATCAGGTGAAGACGTGGGTTTACCCGCAGGGCAGTTTGGTAACTCTGAAGTCGGGCATATGAATTTGGGTGCAGGTCGTATTTTGTACCAAGACTCTACCCGTATTCACAAAGAAATCCGCGAACAGCAATTTTTTAGCAACCCTGCATTAACCGAAGCGGTGCAGCTTGCCAATGACCGACAAGCCAATGTGCATATCATGGGATTGTTATCTGATGGCGGGGTTCATTCGCATCAAGATCATATTGTCGCAATGGTGGAGCTGGCATTGCAGCAGGGTGCAAAGCAGGTCTTTATCCATACATTTTTGGACGGTCGTGATACGCCGCCTAAAAGTGCGGACAATTATGTCGCACAATTAGAACAAGCGCTTGCCACGCTTAATCAGCGATATGAGGGCACGGCTTATTTGGTCAGTCTTATTGGTCGCTACTTTGCGATGGATCGGGATAAACGTTGGGATCGGGTACAGCAAGCGTATGATTTGCTGACCCAAGCCAAAGCAGAACGGGTGGTGCAATCAGGTGCTGAAGCGATTAGCGCAGCGTATGGCGCAGGTGAAAGTGACGAGTTCGTCAAACCGACTTGGGTGCGTTATGCTAACCAAAACGCTGACTTTGGTACTATCCAAGACAATGACAGTGTGATTTTTATGAATTTTCGTGCCGACCGCGCTCGTGAAATCAGCCAAGCACTGGTGTCCGCTGATTTTGATGGCTTTACGCGTGAAAAACTGCCAATGCTGTCAAAATTTGTGATGCTGACCAAATACTCCGATGAATTACAAAACAATGGCGTGACCAGTATCGCTTTTGAACCGACATCGCTAACCAACACATTGGGCGAGTATTTGCAAGCGCAAGGCAAAACCCAATTGCGCATTGCTGAAACCGAAAAATACGCGCACGTGACCTTCTTCTTTAGTGGTGGGCGCGAAGCAGAGTTTGAAGGGGAGCAGCGGATTTTGGTCAACTCGCCTGCGGTTGCTACTTATGATTTACAACCTGAAATGAGTGCGCCAGAAGTCACTGAAAAATTGACCGATGCCATCAATTCCGGTGCGTATGATGTACTGATTGTGAATTATGCCAATGGTGACATGGTAGGGCATACAGGTGTGTTCGATGCCGCTGTCAAAGCCGTCGAAACGTTAGATAACTGTGTGAAAACCATTGCTGATTGCGTGATTGCCAATCATGGGCATTTACTGATTACCGCTGACCATGGCAATGTTGAGCAAATGCAGGATTATGATAGCGGACAGGTGCACACCCAGCACACCACAGAGCTAGTGCCATTTATTTATGTCAATGAGCAAGCGCCTGATACCGTGCACATTCGCACAGGTGGTAAGCTATCAGATGTGGCGCCAACACTATTGGACTTAATGAACCTTGCCAAACCTGCCGAAATGACAGGTGAAAGCTTAATCGTAGCAAACTAACAGTTAATGGGTACAACTATCCTATGGTAACGCAGCGTCTCAAACCCCTATTTAACCCTACTTTTAAAAGACACGTTATCGTTCTGGCATTGTGGGGGATAGGTTCATTGAGTCATGCTGCTAGCCGACCGACTGTCAGTTCTCCTGTCAAACCACCTGCCAAATCTGCTACCTCAGTTTCTGCAAAAACTAATAAAACGGCATTAACACCTGCAATCACTCAGGCGATTGCGGGTGTCAATCCTACTGCCTTACCTGTTAGTGGGGTGAGTACACTTGATGGTATACCCGATGCCGCTGATGACGATAATTTAACGGATGACGGCGCTGACGATGGCGGGGAAGTGGATATTACGTCAACCACGCCTATGGTGACTAATCCCGCCACTCAGCCAAATCCAGCGACTCAGCCCATCGCGCCAGCCTCTGGGCAAATCCAGCAAGTGGCGTTGGGCGCAGTATCACCCGTCACAGTCGAAAAATTTGTCAAAATGATTGATATCATCCGTCAAAACTATGTGACAAATGTCGATGATGAATCGCTGTTTGCCAATGCAATGGCAGGCACTTTAGCTGCGCTCGATCCTTATTCTGAATATCTGGATGCGAACGCGTTTGAAAACTTAAGGTTATTTACCGAAGGCGATATTGGCAGTATTGGTGTGAGTGTCAGTTTTCATGCCGATGTAGATAGCTGGGTGTTTGATGACGTGCTGCCCAACTCGCCTGCTGCAAAAGCGGGTATTCAGCGCGGCAATTATTTGCATCAAATCAATGATAATAAGCTAGACAGCACGCGAACCCCACAAGATGTCGAGCAGCTGCTAACAGGCATCGCAGGGACAACGGCTCGCTTGTTAGTCTCGGATAAAGGCCGTCGTAAACATCTGGTGGTGGTGCAAAGAACCTTGGTACAACAACAAGCCATGAGTGCCAACATCATTAATGGTGTTGCGGTGGTGCAAATCCCTGTGTTTCAAAACAATACCCAGCAGCAATTTTTAATGGCACTTACCAAATTAAATCAGCCGTTTAGCGTGCTGGTACTCGATTTGCGCAATAATCCAGGTGGCGTGTTGTCAGCTGCCAATGATATCGCAAGCTTATTTATGAACGATAAAGTGGTGGTGCAGATTAAAAATCGCCAGGGCATACAAGAGGTGATGCGCACGCACGGCAAAGCCCAATTTGCGGACTTACCGCTGGTCGTGTTGCAAAATCGTTATTCTGCTTCGGCGGCTGAAGTATTAGCCAGTGCGCTACAAAACAACCAACGTGCCAAGGTATATGGCGAAACCAGCTATGGTAAAGGCTCTATCCAAAGCATTGTACCCATCAATGACAGCGAAGCGGTAAAGCTAACGGTCGCTCATTATTACTCAAGTAAAGGTGAGAAAATTGATGGCGTAGGCGTCAAACCCGATGTGACTTTGACGGGTGCAGAAACGAGTTGGCAAGATCAGGTATTAGCGGATTTGCAAACCACCAAACGAAGCAACCAATTTTTACTTAAACCTACGCCAACGCCTCAGTCTTTTTAAGCTCATCACCTAAGCCGTCACCCAATAATCTGTCATATTTATCATCGGGTGGAATTTATTTTACAATTCATCTTCCATAAAG
>ERZ501011.231-NODE-231-length-16933-cov-4.046273_pt1 | contig 16933 bp, 15 predicted proteins | sample MGYA00248833_ERZ501011 | MGnify/ENA primary metagenome ERZ501011 (study PRJEB25958, sample SAMN03398530) | human skin metagenome | study: EMG produced TPA metagenomics assembly of the Human Skin Microbiome Metagenome (human skin metagenome) data set. | reverse complement strand
TTTTGCATTTTTTATGTATTTTTTTATGTATTTTTTTATGAAACATACCCTATGAAACCAACCCAAAATCATAAGCCCCAAATGTTTGACCCAACAGCCAAAATGCCTCCGGTTGATACTGCCAGTAATGCCGATGCCAATCTGCTGCATCAGTCAACTGTAACACTTGAAGGCATGCCAAAGGTGAGCGAGTTGCAAAAACTGCAATCAGATAACCGTACAGCGCGTAAGCCTTTTCAGTGGCAGTTTTTGTTGCCGCAATATTGGGGGATTTGGCTTGGGGTCGCGCTGATTTTGCCATTGATTTATTTGCCGTTGCGCTATCAATTTAAAATCGGTCATTTTTTGGGAAAATTGTTATTTGGACTGATTAAAAGCCGCCGAGCCGATACTTTGACCAATTTGTCATTGGCGTTTCCAGAGCTCAGCGAAGATCAGCGTTTAGAGATGGCAGAGAAGATTTTTATCAATGCTGGCGTGGGTGTGTTTGAAAGCCTGTGTGCGTGGTATCGACCTGATGTATTTACCCGCTGTGTCACTGTATCAGGGCTGCACCATGTCAAAAACGCCCAATCGCAAGGTAAAGCGGTGATTTTACTCGGCATCCATTCAACTTTGCTCGATTTGGGTGGACGACTGACCACCATGTTCACCCCGCTGGATGTGGTGTATCGACCGCAAAACAATGCGCTGCTTGATTGGTTCATTTTTAATGCTCGCTCAAAGGTTTATAGCGACCAAATCAGTCATCGCGATATGCGCCATTTTGCCAAAAATCTTAAAGACAACCATGTGGTATGGATCACCCCCGACCAAGATTTTGGGCTTAAACAAGGCGTGATGGCAGACTTTTTTGGGGTACCCGCTGCCACCTTGACCGCACCACGTCGCATGGCAAAACTGGGCAATAAAGCCAATCCGCCTGCCGTGATGATATTGCATTTTTATCGGGAAACCCCGGATGAGATGCCAAAAGGTCGCAAACCGCATTATCACATCATCTTCTCGCCTATCATTGACAACTACCCAACCGAAGATGAATTAGCGGATGCCAAACGCATCAATCAGCTATTAGAAAATTATATCCGTATCGACCCAACCCAATACATGTGGTTTCATCGGCGCTATAAAACCCAGCCTACGGGTATCCGCTATTACCGCTAATTTTGCTCATGTGGCTCATAGGGCTCAGCCAATTTTTGGCATGAATTTGTAGTCAAAAACCGCTATACTAGCGGACAATTTTTTTGCCTATTTTGTACTTTTTTTGCTTTTGTTTGGAATTTTGAATATGAATGATAAAATAGCCGCGCCGCGCCGCATTTTAACCGGTATTACCACCAGTGGTATTCCCCATCTTGGCAACTATGTCGGTGCTATTCGTCCAGCGATACAATCGGCGATACAAGGCGCCAGTACGGGAGAAAGCGACGCTTATTTTTTCTTGGCGGATTTGCACGCACTCATCAAATGCCACGACCCTGAGGCGATTCATGCCTCGACCAAGGCAATTGCCGCGACGTGGCTTGCGTGTGGTCTCGACCCTGAGCGCGTGGTGTTTTACCGCCAGTCGGATATTATCGAAATTCCAGAGCTAACTTGGGTACTCAACTGTAACTGTGCTAAAGGTTTGATGAACCGTGCGCACGCCTACAAAGCCGCCGTAGATGCTAACCGTGAAACGCCAGACACTGACCCTGATTATGGCATTTCGATGGGGTTATTTAGTTATCCTGTGCTAATGGCCGCGGATATTTTGATGTTCAATGCCACCCATGTGCCTGTGGGGAAAGACCAAATCCAGCATATCGAGATGGCACGTGATATCGCAGGTACCTTTAATTTTCGCTATTGTGACCCAGAAAAACCGATTTTTGTACTGCCCGAAGCCATGGTAGATGATGACACGCCGCTACTGACGGGGCTTGATGGTCGTAAAATGTCAAAAAGCTATGGCAATACCATTCCGTTATTTGGCGACCCTTCATCAAATCAGTCGCAAGTAGACGGTGAAAAAGCGCTGCGAAAAGCCATCATGCGTATTGTTACTAATTCACAGTTACCAGAAGAACCCAAAAACCCCGATGAATCCACGATTTTTGAGATTTATCGTGCATTCGCTAGCACAGAAGAACAACAACTACTGCGTCAACGTTTTGAACAAGGTATCGGTTGGGGCGATGCCAAAGAAGTGTTGTTTGAAAAAATTAACAGCGAAATTGCCCCTTTCCGTGCTCGTTACAATGAATTGATGGCGAATCCAAAAGAATTGGAAGAAATCCTACAAATGGGCGCAGAAAAAGCCCGCCGTGATGCGCGCAAACGCCTTGAAAAAGTACGAAAAGCCATTGGTATCAAACCCCTTGCCAAACTCAAAAAATAACGAGTCACTCATGTCATTTGCCCACTTTAAAGCCTACACCGATAGGCTTTATCAAATCGATAAAGCCTTTGACGATGCGCAGCCCAACCGTCTCAACCGACATCGCCACCTTGAGCCTGATTCAGCCGAGTTTCTTGCCAGTCTGGTTATCAGTAAGCGGGCTAAAAATATATTAGAAATCGGCACATCAACAGGCTATTCTACGCTATGGCTAGGCTATGCGTTAGCCCAAATCAATCGCGCCAATACCGCGAATAGTGCCACGTTGACCTCGATTGATATCGACGAGTGGCGATTACTAACTGCTCGCAATCACCTGCGTACCTTGCAGTTTGACCACAATATCACGCTACAACAAGTCGATGCGAAGGATTTTTTACGTCAGTCAACCGCCCATTTTGATGTGATTTTCTTGGATGCAGAGCGCAGGTTTTATGGTGACTATGTGGCTGACTTTAAGCGGTTACTGACCTTTGGTGATATGCTGATTGTCGATAATGTGATTTCTCATGCCGATGAAGTAGCAGCGTTTTTGTCAGCCTTTGAACAGGACAGCAACTATCTGTGCTCTACCCTATCAATTGGGGCAGGATTGTTTTTAGCAGTTAAACAATCAAAGGATTAATAACAAAATGCTATGGGAATTATTAAAACAAATTTGGTGGTTAATTCCTCTTTTCCTTATCATTAGTTTTTTAAAATCGCCTACTTTTAAAGGTTGGTTTGGCGAAAAAATGGTTGAAAAAGCTGCTAATCGCAAGCTGCCACATGATAGCTACCATGATTTTCAAAACGTCACTTTAGCAACTGATGAAGGTTCTACGCAAATTGACCATATTTATGTGTCGCGTTTTGGTATTTTCGTGGTTGAAACTAAAAACTATAAAGGGTGGATTTATGGTAAAGTCAAAGATGCCAAATGGACGCAAAACATTTATGGCAAAAAACATCTTTTCCAAAATCCGTTACGACAAAATTATAAACATATCAAAACATTAGAGAATTTATTAGATTTACCGAATGACGTTTTTCATTCAGTTATTGTATTTACAGGTGAATGTGAATTAAAAAGTAATTTTCCAGTCAATATCTGTCGCTTGGGAAACTTCACAGATTATATTTTGTCATTTGACCAACAAAAACTCAGCGACATACAAGTTCAGCAAATCTGCCAATTATTGGCTAAAAATCGTCTTGATAATACGCTTAAAACTCGCCATCAGCATATTCAAAACCTAAAAAAACAACATCACAAATGACCAATTTAGCCATTCGAATTTTTGAGACGCCTGTTCAAAGTCTGCCCGAAGACCTCTATATTCCGCCTGAAGCCTTTGCCATTTGGCTGGAGCAGTTTGAAGGTCCGCTGGATTTTTTGTTGTACTTAGTCAAAAAAAATAACTTTGATATCACCACCACAGCGATTTTGCCGATTACCGAGCAGTACCTGACTTATATTGATGAGTTGGATGACAATCATTTTGAGTTGGCAGGCGATTATTTGCTGATGGCAAGTACCTTAATTGCTATCAAAAGCGAATTGTTACTACCAAGTCCCCAACGGCCAGAGTATGAAAAAACCCCCACCAAGCAGCTGATTGACAGACTTGAACAATACGCCCAAATCAAACACGCCAGTCAGCGTATCGATGCGTTAATGCGGCTTGAGCGCGATGTGTTTTTGGCATACGCCAGTTTGCCAAGTCCTGATATATTAGCCAAAGAGATTGCACCCTATCCTGCCACCATGCTTGCCGACAGTTTAACCAAAATGCAGCTAAAGCCCGATTACCAGATGCACCATGTCAAAGCCGATATCGTGCCTTTGGCAGAGCGTATGGCAAGTATTAGCCGTATATTGGCAAGTCGTGGTCAAGGCACTTTCCACGACATATTAGATAAATCACAAGGCAAACTGGGTGTGGTGGTGAGTTTTGTCGCCATTTTAGAATTAGCCAAACAGCGGATGCTAAAATTTGTCGCACAAGAGGATGACAACGCTTCCGATGTAAGCGAACTAACCTTGATATGGGCATCGTCATGACCGATTTTAACCAACAACATCAGCTTGCCCAGCAGCATAGCAAATCTATCGAAGCGATTTTGCATGCCTCAGAAACCCCGATTACTGCCAAACAGCTATGTCACTGGCTATCGATTAATCCAAACCAACTGAGCATGGCGCTCACGGTCTTGCAGCAGCGTCTATCACAAGGCGCGTTAACCTTAGCGGATACCGCGAGCGGCTACCGATTGCAAATCGCCAATGACTTTAGCCCACTTATTCAGCAAGTTTTTCCCCAGCGTCAAGAAACCTTAAGCCAAGCGTTATTAGAGACGTTAAGTGTGATTGCTTATAAACAACCGGTGACGCGTGGCGATATTGAACAAATTCGTGGCGTGACTGTATCGAGCAATATTTTACGGCAACTATTTGATAAAGGCTGGATTATTGAGCAAGGCTTTCGCGATACGCTGGGACGTCCTGCACTACTGCATACCACCCCAGCGTTTTTAGCCGCCTTTGGGCTTAAAAGCTTACAAGATTTACCAAAGCTAGCTGATGTGCAACAGCTTGAGCTATAAAAAAGCTACCGACTGGGCAGCTTTTTAAAGACCCTGTTTAAAGACCCTGCATCAAGAATGCATTAAGGCAAGCGTCGAGCAGGGGCGCCCCACTGGTTGACATTCGGCTTGGTATCTGTGCAATACCACACCAGCAGCATAATCCCGCCAATGATGGGGATAAAAGCAATCAGCATCCACCAACCTGATTTATTAACATCATGTAAACGGCGAACAGCTACTGCGATATTGGGAATCACCAACGCCAAAGCAATAAGCCCCGCCACAATGCCATCGGTGCCAATCATATAATCGATGATTGCCCCACCCAGATACAACATGAGCCACGCCAAATAAAAATACCAATATTCTTTACGTCTAGCACGCCCTTTAAAATTGGCATAATTGCTGAGACTTTTTTTGACCCAATCAAAAAAACCATAATTTTCTTCAATTGCCCATGCTGGATTGACAGTATTCATGCCCGCTGTGTGAGTAACTTGACCATAGTTGGCAGTTGTAGGGTTGTCTGTATAGCCGTGAGGGATGGGCGCAATCGTGCTATCTATCGGTTTGTTCAGATTGACTGCATTGCCTGCGGCAAGACCGACAACTGCCACTGCATAACCCTGCGCATCGACACTAAATTCTACTTGTTGTCCTGCCATCGGTGCCGTGGCTTGTTGCCATTGTTGGCTAGTAAATGGGTAATTTTTTCCGTCATCCCCCATGATGATACCTTGACCATGTTGCGGCGAGAAATTGGCTATTTGCCCTTTCATTGTTATTATTCCTTGTGTTGTTATTGATTTACTTATGTCGATAATTATAACGTAAAATAATTTTTACAATGTGACATTATTTATGTTAAATTTTTGGTTAAAATACTGGTTAAAATTTAGCCACATGACTTTATACTAGCATTCAACCATCGCTTGTCCTACAATAGGCACAAGCATGAAGTTTCATGCTAGCACAACATTGTGAAATGTTGCTACCTATTAAAGGATTATTGAATGAAAGACGAAAAACTGCAAAAAGCGCTCGCCCGTCTAGGCTTAGGTTCGCGCCGCCAAATGGAAGATGTGATTCGCGAAGGTCGCGTCAGTGTTAACGGCACTGTCGCTACCATTGGTGACCGTGTCGGACAGGGCGATGAAATCCGAGTCGATGGACGTTTGCTACGCTATACCGCAGAAAACGAAAAACGCCGCCGTATCTTGATGTATTACAAGCCAGAAGGCGAAATTTGCTCAGCCCATGACCCAGAAGGTCGTCCCACGGTGTTTGAGCGCCTGCCACCCCTAAATCATGACCGCTGGGTAATGGTGGGTCGGTTGGACATCAACTCAACAGGTTTATTGCTATTTACCAATGATGGTGAACTGGCTCACCGTCTGATGCACCCATCAAATGAAATAGAGCGCGAATATGCGGTGCGTGTGATGGGCGAAGTCACCCCTGAGATTATCTTAAATCTCAAACGAGGCGTCATGCTAGAAGATGGTATGGCACAGTTTGATGACATCGTTGAAAAAGGCGGTGAAGGTATCAATAAATGGTACCAAGTCAAACTCAAAGAAGGTCGCAATCGTGAAGTACGCCGCTTATTTGAATCGCAAGGCTTAAAAGTAAGCCGATTACTGCGTATCCGTTACGGCTCTGTCAGTCTCCCAAGGGAGCTTCGCACGGGTCGCTATCTTGAGCTAGATCGCCGTGAGATTGACACCTTAGCAGGACTTGTCAACATTCGCCCGCGCCAAGGCACAGGGCTTTACGGCATTGCCAAACGCCGCCAAGAACGCTTTGAGAAAAAACCGCTAAAAGCGCGCCGCGGCGGTCATCACTTACGCCGCGATAAAGAAAAAAGAAGCAGCTAACCGCTATAAAATTTACACAAAAAGCAACTTACAAAAAAAGCGTATCAAATTGATACGCTTTTTTCATTTTAATGTACCAATGTTAATCTACCATCGACTACGTGCGATTTTTGACATAGCGGTAAGTTGACGCAAATTGCTGGCTGACTTCATGAAACATCTCATTAAGCAATTCATCTAATTGCCGATTGACCCGATCCAATACCTCAATGAGCATCTCGCCTGCGGTCATCTCCCCCTGAATTTTTTGATTGAGCTGACTGGGATGATATTTGGCAATTTGGTCATACTGGTGTACTGCTTCAGGAATCGTCTGCTCAATTAAGCGATTGACCACAAACTTATTTTCAGTCAACCATTGGGTTTGCGGGTGGTCTGGTTGATTGGCTGACTGGCTTTGGTCACGTTGCCACGCCTGATAACGAATAAGTTTGTCATGGATGGTATCAAGCAGCATCACGGCAGCGGTTGGCATACGTTCAATTGACGCGCCATCAATACCTAAAATCGAAGGTGAAGATAATCGCGGTTGTTGATTTTTTGCTTTAAACCATTTTTTATTGCTTGCATTTTTGCTAGCACGTGGCATTAAGTTAAAACGGCTATCACTACCGAAGGTATTGGGAATTGGCAGGTTTGATTGGTACGCCAAGCGCATGGTTTCTGGTTTTGCCAGTGATGCGGTGGGCGGCACAGAATATTGAGACATACCGACCTCAATACCTGCCATGTCATGTAGTTTATACCAAGCCAGCCTTATCCATCGATACACCAAAAAGCTTATCAATACAGTCAACAATATACCGAGCAAAATATTCATCTATACGCCTTAACAGCTTGTTTATCAATAACAGCCTGCCTATAAAAAGCAAATATAGCATTACTATGATTGCAACTGTTTAAAAATTCAAGCATGTTAGCGTTGGCTAAACCTAAAAATTCATTGGTCAAAAAAAAGTATTGCGCAAAACTTTTAGCTATTACTTACCCTAAATCGTCATGTTTACATGGTATGCCAATAGCGAAGTTTATTAATTTCAAATAAGAATGCCACAAACATACCGAGATAATACGCCAATTTAAGCTCAAAACTGTCATCCCGTAACTTAAAAGGTAATGCGCAAAGGGTGACGGCAAGCGGAATCCACAATAGCATAAACACCCAATTTTCGATGACATTGAGCCAGCCTTGCATTCCCTTGCTACTGCGTAAAGCCGCCAACCCTAACAGCAAGCAAGCAACTATCAGTGTGTTGATTAAGCCTTTTGGAAGATTGCTGGGATAAATCGATAATTCTTGCTTAGTATAATGTGGCAATGCCATTCAATAAATTCCTAAATAATTACTGAGGATTGGTGTTATGTATAGCGTCAATGTCTAGCATCAATTTGTGGCGTTAATCTCAATGTCTTGATGGGTACCGACTCACCGAGCGAACCGTTACGAATATGCCGCCATCATCCATAGCATCGCCACACAGCTAAATAACAAACCCAAGGTTAATGCATTGCGATTTTGAATCGGTGCACGCCCTGAGTAGCGATTTAATATCTTTGAGCCCACGACAAAAGCCAGTGGGATACCTAACCAAAAAATCGCAATGGTACTCACCAGCGAGGGCAGTATTGATGATAAACTATCGCCAAACATCAACCTAAACCCAAAACCTGCCAACCCTAGCAACACCGCAAATATTGCCAGTCCAATTGTCAGCCCTTTGGGTACTAAAGACGGGGATTGAACGTCCATACCAATTTCCTTGTGTATCATTGCTTGTGTAGCATTTACGCTGGTAAGCGACTGACCAAAGCCAGTTCGGCACGCATCGCGTCAATCGCTTGGCGATAATCAGGTTGATTAAATATCGCTGAACCTGCGACAAACATATCAGCCCCTGCTTCGGCAACCGCACGAATATTACTGGCTTTGATACCGCCATCGACTTCAAGGCGAATATTGCGACCCGATAGCCTAATCATTTCGCGCACCGCTTCAATTTTTTTGAGGGTACCATCAATAAATGCTTGCCCACCAAACCCTGGGTTGACACTCATCAATAAAATCTGGTCAACTTTATCCATCACATAGTCTAGATAGTGTAGCGGCGTGGCAGGATTCAGCACCAGTCCACAGTCAGCGCCCCCATCTTTGATGAGTTGTAAAGAGCGATCGACATGTTGCGTGGCTTCTGGGTGAAAGGTAATGATGCTGGCGCCCGCTTTTAAGAACTGCTCAATCATACTATCAACCGGTGACACCATCAAATGCACATCTATCGGCGCAGTTACCCCATAATCACGCAGCGCCTGACAAATCATGCTACCAAAGGTCAAATTTGGGACATAATGATTGTCCATCACGTCAAAATGCACCACGTCCGCACCTGCGGCGATAACCTGCTCGACCTCCTCGCCCAGACGGGCAAAATCTGCCGACAAAATCGAAGGCGCAATCAAAAATTGGCTATCATTATTTGGATGGGCAAATTTATTAGGGGCTTGTTTAGGTGAGTCTTCAAGAATTTCAGACTGGTTCATCGTCATTGTCCGTCAGCTTTGATTAAAAATTGCGGATATTTTAGCAAAGATTATTTTAAAAAACTTCGACTATTTGGTGACAGTGACGATTAACAGCGACTATTTGCTGCCCGTGGAAATAAATCTGCCACAAGCCTTGCAGAATTTACATTTAAGTAGTCAAAACAAGCAAAAAACAAGGTAGCTAGACTATGCTAAATTAGGCTAGATTATGATTGATAAGTACCAAAAAAGATAAAACCCAAGTCTTAGGGCAATAGACTTGGGTTTTAGGGCACTTCATGTCAACTATGTTATTATTATTGGCTTTCCATGATATTACTCATCCTGAGCGTCTCAACACTACCATTCCTTGGTATCATCCTTGTGTTGATGAGTTCATTGTAGGTTGTTGCACGGTTGCTTACTAGCCGCAAAAGGCGGAATCTGTTGTAAGCAAATGCTTACATGGCGTTTTACCTTGCCCTCTTCTAGCTTTCTAATGCGCCTTTCAATAATTTGCTAGCATCATTAGCGCTATCAGTCTGAGCTTCCGATAGCTTTTCGCCTTCTTTGACCCCTTCTTTGATGGTCTCTTTCGCCTCTTGGTGATCGGCGATGCTTGGCAAAGGTTCAGGCTGCTCATCCATGACTTCAGGTTCATATTGTAAAGTAGTGAGCACGGGAAAATGGTCAGAGCCAATGTTCGGCATACGCGCCATCGATACCAGCGTGAAGTGATTGCTGTGAAAAACATGGTCAAGCGCCCAGCGCAAAAATGGGTAACTGGCATGAAAGGTATTGATGAATTTTCGCCCAATGCGAGGGTCTAGTAGCCCTGAGATACGCTGGAACATGCGTGTGGTATGCGACCAAGCCACATCGTTGAGATCGCCTGCAACAATCACCGTCAAATCGTTGGCGTTGATGTGTTTGCCTACCATTAACAGCTCAGCATCCCGTGTCACCGATTTATCCGCTTCGGTTGGACTCGGTGGCATGGGGTGCAAGCAGTATAGCCAAACAACCTTTCCCATGGCTAGGCGAACTTGGGTATGAATCGATGGAATATCATCAACCACCAGATATTTTACTTGCGGATTGATAAGCTCAAGCTTTGAGTACAAATGCATACCATATAAGTTATCGAGTGGCACTTTGACGTTAAATGGATAGTCAGCTTCGATTGGGCTTAAAGCGTCTTGCCACACTTGGTCAGTTTCGAGTGTCAATACAATATCGGGTTGATGGGTATGGATAAGGTCAATTAAAGCTTGTTTATTTGGATTGGTCGTCAACACATTGGCAACCAACAATTTCACTTGATAATCGCGTGATTTTGGCTTTGCCGTTTGCACTTGTTTCTTCCACAAAAACGTATAAGGCAACACCATGTACGCTTGCATAGCCAGCGCAATAAGCAGCAGTAAAATCAATCCAATTTGCCAACGACTGTCAAAAGCGCCCAGCCAAAGTAAGCCAATGAGCGCCACCACCCCCAAAAAAATCAATTGATTTCTGGGAAAATCAGCAACCCTAAACCACCATTCAAACCTAGGGATGGTTGCCCAAAAAGTTGCAAAAACCACAAAACCTGCTAGCAACTGTAACAACAGCGTCATTGTCTATCCTTTCATGTTATATTGCGGTTCACGTTGGTCAATATTAGCTTGTTATCATTAGCATGGCGATATAGTAGCCGCAAAAATACGGCTGATAAATTGCAGTTGTGTTGCCAAACGCTATTTTTCACCGTGACATCGCTATCAGCCTACCATCTATAGCTAAATAGATGCCCCATGTAAAAAAAAATTCACTTGCAAAACATGACAAATACAGGCAAGGTAACAGGTTACTAATTGAAAAATCAATGTGGATTTTCTGCACTATTTATTTTATTTTGTTTACAGTAAGGAAGGGTTATCATGAGTCAGCTACGCGTAGGTTTGGTCGGATGGCGTGGAATGGTCGGTTCGGTATTAATGCAACGTATGATAGATGAAAACGACTTTGAAGGGATTACCCCCGTGTTTTTCTCTACCAGTAATGCCGGTGGCGATGCCCCTACCCCAAATGGCATTGCCCCTAGCAAGCTTGAAGATGCGCATGACTTAGCGGCTTTAGCGGCTTGTGATGCCATTATTACCTGTCAAGGCGGTGACTATACTAAAGAAGTCCATCAACCGCTACGTGATAAAGGCTGGACAGGTTACTGGATTGATGCAGCAAGCACCCTACGTATGACTGACAATAGCATCATCGTCCTAGACCCAGTCAACCGCAATGTCATTGACGACGCTATCAAAAATGGTCAAAAAGACTTTATCGGTGGTAACTGTACGGTATCTTTGATGTTGATGGCGATTGGCGAGTTGTTCAAACGCGATTGGGTTGAATGGGTATCTGCGATGACTTACCAAGCGGCAAGTGGTGCGGGCGCCAACAACATGCGTGAGCTTATCAAAGGCATGGGCTACATCCATGATGGCGTCGCAGACGAACTCAATAATCCGGCAGGCGCAATTTTAGAGATTGACCGTAAAGTAGCCGAATTACAACGTAGTAGCGAGTTCCCAAAACAATACTTTGGTGCACCGCTTGCTGGTAGCTTAATTCCATACATTGATGTACAACTAGAAAACGGTCAATCAAAAGAAGAATGGAAAGGCTGTGTTGAAACCAACAAAATCTTAGGCAATGATGCAGACAAGACTAATGCCAACATTGTGCCGATTGATGGTATCTGCGTGCGTATCGGTGCCATGCGTTGTCACTCACAAGGCTTGACCATCAAACTAAAAAAAGACATCCCGCTAGAAGAAATTGAAGCTGCGCTTCGTAACAGTGGTAATGAGTGGCTAGATGTGGTAGAAAATGACAAAGCAGCAAGCGTTGAGCGTTTAACCCCAGTCGCGGTCACTGGCACCCTTAAAGTTGCCGTAGGTCGTCTTCGTAAGATGAATCTAGGTGGCGAATATTTATCCGCCTTTACCGTGGGCGATCAGTTGTTATGGGGCGCGGCAGAGCCATTACGCCGCACACTTGCGATTATCCGCAATCAATTATAAACCCAAGGTTTTATAAAAAAACACGCTGACTAGGGCGTGTTTTTTTATGCCTGAGTAGATAAACCTGATAGTGTTAATCCGTTATTTACCCCTAAAAAACGCCATGACCAGTAAACAGGGATTGGCGTTATCAGGGTATTATCAGGGTATTGTCAGGGTATTGATAGTACAGCGTCATTATCCAAGCATCAATCCACGCTCAAATTGCTATCAACAGCGGGCTTTATCCCAAGCTTTATGCCAATAATAAGCGAGTCAGACTATTGAGAGTTTTGGACAAAAAGTGTAAAGTTGAGCAGATAATTTGACTGAAACTTTTGTCAAGTTGTTGGACTATCGATTAATTCGATGTTTGAATATTGCCTGTCGGTATATTGACTACCATGCGACCACACAAGTAGGCATTTTTTAACACCCCTAACTAGGCTATGATACCTTCAGCAAGGATTTTTTATGTCTTGGCAAAAATACTCTGTACACTTGGTATTGGGTTTTCCCTTATCGCTTCCAATTGTCGCTTATGCCGTCAATATTGGCGATACTTATGTACAAACCCAACAAAACCAACCTTTAAACGCCAGTATTAATGTCAGTGATATCAATCCAAGAACTTTTTCTGTCACAGTCGCCCAAGCTGATGTGTATCGCCAGCTAGGCTTGTCAAAAGATGCCGATATTCAAATCAAATTTGTCCCAACCAGTAGCAATGGCGGTCAGATTGTACTGACCACCAAACGTGCGATTAATGCCCCATTTACCGATGTGGTGCTCAATATCACGGAAAATGGCGTGACCAAAACGCTGCCAAAAACCTTGTTGATGCCCATCGACAGCGCACAAAAAATCACCACGCAAGCCAATACCACGGCTTTTCAATCACCCGCGCAAAACATCGTCATAGGTTCGGCCAATCCTGTGCAGTTGCCTGTTATGTCGCCCGACCCTATGCCCATGCAGCCGATAACGTTGCCATCAACCACCATCAACCAGCTGCCTAATTTACCTACGACTGGTATGCCAGTTGGCGCTACCCCAATGACGCTGTCTAGCGAAAACAGTGACTACCTGCGTATCCAAGAGACGCGAACGGTTCGAGCTATTCGGCCAAATGGCACTGTCTATAATCCAGCTGTGCCACAAACGCAAAACCCCATCCAAACAAACACCGCAGATAATCAATTGCCAAGCCCAGCAGCTGGTTATGGCAATCAACCTTCAGACAAATCCAAATCCAAATTTAAGTATAGCGCCAAGAACCCGCAAATCATTGGCGAGACAACCACTTATACACTACAGCGCAATGACAACCTTTGGACCATCGCCAGTAACATCGCAGCGGCAAACCGCAAAGATGTGGATCAAGTGATGGCAGATATCATGGCAGCCAACCCGACCGCGTTCCCAGATAATGACCCAACCAAACTTGTCGCCAATACCCCATTACAAATCCCAAAATACAAAGTAGTACCTTCACAAATTGGGATAAAATCAGCCAATAAAGCGCGACAACAATATCGTCAAAACAAAAGACGTGTCGTAAACAAAAAATCTGTCAGAGCACCAAAATCTGCTACTAGACAACCAGCCACCCCAAAAACGACAAAAAAGACACTTAAAGCACAAAAAACACCGCGGCCATACGCAGCGACTAAAAAATCTGAAATGACCATCATCGCACCTAATCATACCAATGGTTCAGTACAAGGTCAAAGCACCAAGAACAAGGTAGGCAAAGGGACGTCATCCCAAGTGGCGGCTCAAGTGCAGCAAAAACGCCAAGCCACCGCCCAGCAAGCCACTAAAGTTAACAAACTCAATCAAGACTTAGTGGGCGCTGAAAATCGCTTGAAAATACAAAACACCAAGCTTGCCCAATTAGAAAAACGCTTAAAAGAGTTAAGCAAAAAATAATATAGCGCGTGGATGATATTGCCTGTGTGCTGTGTCATTTCATACCGTACAACAAATTTGTGGTGATTCATTAGTCGCATAAAGCGGTAGCTCATATCTTGCTATGCCCTAATGATAACTATCTACCGTAACGATGAGGTGAAAGATGGATCCGATAATGATAGGTATCGCAGCAGTGGTGATTTTGGTAATTGTTGCTGGCGTTTTTTTGATGAAAAAAGGTAAGAGCCAGACAACGGTTGATACTCAGACCCAAGTCAAACGTCCAAAAACCTTGGCTGAACAGCAACGCGAACTAGAACTGCAACGTCAATCACAGCAACCAAGCCCCTATGCTGCGCCTAACCTGCCGCAATCGACTTTGCAGGCTGCTCAAACCCTCAATCTCAACGCCCAAGCCAATAACCTAAAAACGCTGGTAGATGAAGAACAATCGATAAATGCACGCAGCACAGCGATGACCCATACCGCTGAAGCGGTTGAACCTGATGGACTTGATTTTGATTTGCCAGGGTTTAAACAAGACAGTGATAAACCAGCCATCAACAGCACCTTACATGTTGTCAGGCCGACCGTCACTCAAGTGGCACAGCCAGCAAACCCAGTTGATGGTATTAGCAGCAAAGCCGATAACGAGTTAGATTTTGACTTTGCACTCGATGTACCTGAAACCAAAATAGCCCCTCTCCCCACTGCAACTGAGCCTACCACTGAAACTACAGCGGCGCAATCACAATCAAATGAGTTCACTTTTGACGATTTTGATTTTGATCCACCTAGCAAAGAGCCCGCGACCGCTGCGACTGTCGCTGCCCCTGCCCTAGAATCACCTACCGAAATTTTTGCGCCGATAGATGAACCTGTTACAACCGCGTCAGCAAGTAACGTCAATAACAATAACAATGCTATTAGCGACAGCGGTTTTGACTTTGACTTTAGTTTACCAGAGACGCAATCAACACCTGCCGCTACGGCTACAGCGCCAATGCTAACGACCCCAACGGCTGCACCGAGCGCTGACAACAACATCGCAGATGATTTTGATTTTGACTTTGAGTTGAACGCTGAGCCAGCGGTTACGGTTACTCCAACCAATGACGCTACTACAGAAGCAGCCTTAAGCTTTGACACGTCAGATATTAAATCATCTAGCAATCTAACTTCTGATGCGGTGACTTCTGTACCGGTTGCCAGTGATGAAGCCACAGATATTGCATCGTTTGCTTTGGATGATGAATTACTACGCCAAGCAGAAGCGGCTTCACTAGCCAAGCCTGCTACCCCATCGGTCGCTGAGCCTGTCGTTGACTTGGCAGAAGTCAACGCCCCTAAACCATCTGATTCGCTACTTATCTCAGATGACATGTTTGATTTGTCTTTTGATGACTCAACTACTCAGGCAGCTACTCCAGCAAATACACAAACAACTACGACCCCAATCGCTAGTCCTGAAACGACATCGATTGCAGATAAGGCAAGCCTAACAACTGCGCCAGTTGTTGAAGATTTATCAGAGATACTCGATGTCATTAAGGATATCGACACGGATACGCTAAACGTAGATTTGGCAGAACAGTATTTGAATTTAGGGGAATATGACAGTGCCAAACGCTTGCTTGATGAAATCAAAGACAGCAACAACACGGCGTTGGTAGAACGTGCGGCAGCGCTGAGACAACGTATTGCTTAATCATGTATTGCATAAAAAAAGGATAGTAAAGTGACTATCCTTTTTTTAGTCAAATTTTTTTTGAATTACTTTATAACAACTTAATACGCAAAAAACTTAATACTCAATCGCTATGGGTTTAAGTCCCGTTTTAAAGGCATTTGCTTTTTCAACATAATGTAAAGCTGATTGTTGAAGCATCACTTCACGCGCCTGCGGCAAGGTTTTGACAACTTTAGCCGGGCTTCCCATCACGATGGAATTATCTGGGATTTGCATATTTTCGGTGACAAGCGCATTGGCACCGATGATGCAGTTTTTGCCGATTTGGGCATTATTGAGCACAATCGCACCGATACCAATCAAGCTATTATCACCAACAGTGCAGCCGTGTAGCATCGCCAAATGCCCAATCGTCACGCCTTCGCCAATGGTGACGGCGATACCTTCATCGGTGTGTATCACACTGTTTTCTTGCACATTACTATTTTTGCCCAAATAAATCGGTGCATTGTCCGCGCGTATCACCGCGCCAAACCATACACTGACGTTATCAGCTAAATGCACATCGCCTATGACTTCAGCGGAGTCTGCGACCCAGCCTGTGAAGGGTGCCTGATAAGTGGGTTTTTTGTCTTGCCATTGGTACAGCATATCAAATCCTTATGAAAAAAAAAGAGTGTCAACTAAAAAATTGACCCTCTAATTTTAGCAAGTGCGGATAAATTAGCAATGGGTTATTGTAGGCAGCGCAGTTAAATCAAAGCCCTGCTTTTAGGCTCGCTTCGATAAATTTATCCAAGTCGCCATCTAGCACCGCTTGGGTATTGGAAGTTTCCACCCCTGTACGCAAGTCCTTAATCCGCGAGTCATCAAGCACATACGAGCGAATTTGACTACCCCAACCGATATCCGATTTGGTGTCTTCTAGCGCTTGTTG
>ERZ501011.230-NODE-230-length-16965-cov-7.010940_pt1 | contig 16965 bp, 14 predicted proteins | sample MGYA00248833_ERZ501011 | MGnify/ENA primary metagenome ERZ501011 (study PRJEB25958, sample SAMN03398530) | human skin metagenome | study: EMG produced TPA metagenomics assembly of the Human Skin Microbiome Metagenome (human skin metagenome) data set. | reverse complement strand
ATGATCTCGACTCGGCGCTGCGACTTCGGATGAAGCCGCAGCGCCGACTTCGTTCTGTACCCGTCGACTGTGCACCCCCGCTGGTTGAGCTGCCCCCACTGGTCGAGCTGCCCCCCGTTGGTTGAGCCGCCCCTCGCTGGTTGAGCTCCCCCCGCTTATTGAGCTCCCCCCGCTGGTTGAGCTTGTCGAAACCACTCCCTGCTGATCGGCATGATGGTGGGTGTGTTGATGCTGACGCTCGTGCTCGTCGTCGGGGCCGCGGCGGCCGGGTGCGCGATGACGGCGGCGTACGTCTACCTGCGGCCCGGTGACGACCATGTGCGCACCGAACGGCTCGCCCGGCGGTGGCTGATCGTGACGGCGGTCCTCGGTGTCACCGCGCTCTGCCTGCGATTCGGGTGGCTGTTGCTGAGTTGAGATCCAGTACGTAGGCCACGCAGCGCAAAATGCGGGATCCGTGTCGGAAACCGTTACGTATCCCTCACTCTGTTCTGCTGAGGCATACGATGCCGAGCAGTACCCGACCCACGGATTCGGAGTCATGATGCGACTGGGACTACACGCTCTGGGCATCGGGACCGGGGCACGCCGCGACATCATCGACGCCGTGGCCCGCGAAGCCGAGGCACGTGGTTTCCGCACACTGTGGTGCGGCGAGCATGTTGTGATGGTCGACGACCCGGCGTCGCCGTACCCGTACACCCCCGACGAGAAGATCGCGGTTCCCGCCGAAGCGGACTGGCTCGACCCGACGATCGCCCTCTCCTTCGCCGCCGCGGCCACCACCACGATCCGGCTCGCCACCGGGGTGCTGCTGCTCCCCGAACACAACCCGATCATCATGGCCAAACAGGCCGCGTCGCTCGACCTTCTCAGCGGGGGACGACTGACCCTTGGCGTGGGGATCGGTTGGTCCCGTGAGGAATTCGACGCACTGGGGGTGCCGTTCGCCCGACGAGGTGCCCGGACCGATGCCTACGTCGAGGCGATGCGCGCGCTCTGGCGGGACGAGATCGTCACACATCGCTCGGAATTCGCTGCCTTCGAGAGCATCCGGGGCAATCCGAAACCGGCGGCGGGCCGGATTCCGCTTGTCGTGGGCGGCAACAGTGATCAGGCGTTGCGCCGGGTCGTCGGCTGGGGTGATGGCTGGTACGGATTCAACCTCGACGACGTCGACGCGGTGGCTGATCGGATCCGCACGATCGACCGGTTCTGCCAGGAGAGCGGACGGGACCGTTCTGATCTCGATATCGCGGTCGCGCTGCGGAATCCGGTTCCCGCTGACCGCGCCGATCTCGACGCTCTCGGCGTCGACGAACTGGTGCTGGTGGAGTCACCGCCCGCGGATTCCGATGCGGTGCCGGGATGGTTGGACGAGCTGGCGGACCGCTGGGCGGTCTGAGGCGGACGGAACTAGCGCGACCACCGTTCCGGCTCCTCACGCAACAGACGCGCACGCCCCTTGCGGCGATAGCGGTAGATCTGGACCGCGCCCAGCCCCCAGAGCATGAACTGCGCCGACATCGCCCAGGTGAACGCCTCCGGCGGATATCCCTGGACCCCGTCCGGGGTTCGCCAGTCGAGGATGAGACCGATGAGCCCTGCGAGGATCAAGCTGGCAATGAACCCCGCCTGGTTGATGATTCCGGTGGCCGTGCCCGCCCGCGATGCCGGATTGGAGGTGCGGCCGACATCGAAACCGATCATCGACGCCGGACCGCCCATTCCACAGACCACCACCAAGAGCACGAGGAGCGCGAACGGCGCACCGCCGGGCCACGCCAGTACCACCGTCCAGGTGGCCGCGATTCCGGCGAGCACCGCCAACACCAGCGTCGACCTGTGCCACGGCCACCGGGTGATCAGCCACGCGAAGATCGGGCCGAACGCCATGATGGCGAACACCATGATCGTCAGGAGCAGACCCGCCGCACCGGCGCTCATCCCCTCGCCCTCGACGAAGAAGGGGTAGCCCCACAACAGGCCCAGGACGGTGGCGCTGAAGTGGGTCGAGAAGTGCATCCAGAAACCCAGCCGGGTGCCGGGGTGATCCCACGACTCGCGAAGGTTTCGCCGGATTCCGGCCAACCCGAGCATCGGTCCCGACACCGACCGGACCGCCGCAGAATCGCGCACGACGACCAGTGCGACCACGAGCAGAACGGCGCCGATCCCAGCGGTGGCCAGGTACGCGCGACTCCATCCGAAGGTGGACAGTGCCCAGGTCATCGGTATGGCGGCCGTGACCGCGCCGAGTTGGCCGAGCACGCCGGTGAGCTGCGTGATCAGCGGGATCCGCCGCGCCGGGAACCAGCTCGTCACCAGTCGCAGGACACACACGAAGGTCATGGCGTCGCCGACCCCGACGAAGAACCGCGACGACAGCGCCCACGTGTAGTTGTCCGCGAACGCGAAGCTGATCTGGGCAAGCGTGAGAATCAGCGTTCCGCTGAGGAGTACCCGACGCGGACCGAACCGGTCGACGACGAGCCCGACCGGCACCTGCATCAGCGCGTACACCAGCAGCTGGAGCACGACGAAAGTCGACAACTGCGAAGCGCTGATCTCGAAACGCTCGGCAGCCAGCAGGCCGGCAACGGCCAATGAGGAGCGCTGCAGCACCGCAACGAAGTAGACCGCGACCCCGACGACCCAGATGGTCATCGCCTGCCGCGAGCCGGACGACGAGGTCATCGGCATGCCTCGCGGTCCGGCCTCACCGGCAAAACTCTTTCGATCACCTAGCTAGTGTCCGGTACGGGGCGTGGGACCCTGTCCGGGCCCCGCCTTGAGCGCGATCACGACTCCACAGTGAGGGATCTGTACCGGAAACCGAGACGAATCCCGCACTCTGCGCGGTCGGCTGCCGCTATCGGCGAATGTTGAGACTGTGCCCCTGCGGAAACGCTCACGTTGAGACAGCCTGGGTGACGAATGTTGAGACTCTGCAACTTAGGCTTACTTAACTCGCAGCGGAAGAGCCGCACTCAGCTCCGCTCGTCACCATCTCCTCCGAGTTCCAGGGGCCGGGGCACTCGTGGGCATGTCTCTACAACGTGAATGGAGAACACGCATGTTGGGCTCGCAACGGTGTTCTCCGATGTCGACGTGACACGAGATTCTCTACGATACGACGAGACTGCTCGGCGCCTTGCCGAACAGCTGGGCCCCGACACCAGCACAGGCGACCGGAGCCAAGGCCGCTGCAATCAATGCCGGTTCCATCGTCGACCCCTTTGCTTGTCGATGGGAATGGCCTGGCGCTCAACTTGATCCAGCCCCAGAAGCTCCCCCAGCTCGGCCAACAGGTCGCCGTTCAGCGCAGGCGGGTTTGCCTCCGCAGCCTCGATGATGCCTTTGACCTGTTGTGGCGGAAGCCCCGCGAGCGTGCGCTGCAAATCAGCGAGACCGTCTCCGTAAACGATATTGACACTGGACACGGGCTTCATCTGCTCATCACTGAAAGCCCGGGCCGCGAGCGCAGCCAGGTAGCGCGCTTGCGCTTCCACGCTTCTCATGTCTTTGCGGTACACCTCTTCGGCCACAACCAACTCCCGGCCGGAGTCGACGACCGTTCCTTCAACTACGATGGGAGGCCTGGCTGCCGCCCTGCCCGCTTTTTGTGCTTTTCCTGCTTTGCGGGCCGCGGTCTTTGCGCGGCGCGCCTCAATGATGGGTCGGGCCTTCTCGTGCCACAACCGCATGGCGTGGGGAGTCGCTGCCGTGACCAACAGTCCTACAGCATCGGCAATGAGCTTGGCAATCTCTTCCCTCTCACGGGCTTGCCGCTCATTCTCTTCCCGCTCGCGCGCTTGCCGTGGCACATACTCCTCGGCGCTTACATAGACCGTCTCATGCACGTAGATCGTCTCGTGGATCACTTCTGGGTCCGGCGTGGCGTCGTGCCTTGCCTCGTCGCTGGTTCGGACGTGTCGTCGCGCTTTGCCTCGTCGCTGGTTCGGACGTGTCGTCGCGCTTTGCCTCTTCGGTGGTTCGGTCTTGTCCACCTGCTCTTCGTCCGGGACGAATCTGGCATTCCCCTTGAGGTTGCCGTCACTGTCGAAGAGGTTCTGATGAAGTCCGCCCTCCTTCTTCTTGCCAGGAGTCAGGTCATCGTCGTCGTACTCGTAGAAGCCTTTGATTCTAGTGACCACGCGAGACCTCGGTCGCGCGGGCGCGCGGCGTCATCCGTACCGCAGTCACCTCATCAGCAATCATGCTCAGGAGTCTACTTTCAATTACCGACGTTACGTCCGGCCATAGTCTCTATCGCCCCTTCGTGCCCCATCAGGGCCGCGGAGACTGTGGGTGTCGAGGGTGACCCTCCGCACACCGCGGCCACAATGCCATTGGCGAGCTTGACCAAGTGAAAATGGTCGACCACCACCCGTGCGTTGGGCGGAAGTTCTTCGGTGACCGCGGCGGCATACGCTGCCGACGGGGTCGACCACCACATGGGTGGTCTCGCCACGAAACGGCGCGGTCTGCGTGGTCAACCAACGGGTGCCCGCCGCACTCGTGCGGCCTCGGCCTGCCCTAACAGGCCATGATCGCCGCCCAGGTCGACAAACCCGGTGTCCCACGGGCCAACCCGCACCCAACGGCGGTCATCGGTGTCACGCGTCCAGCGCGGCTTGCCGCGGCGGGTCTCGTCAATCCCGAGCACCCGCAGCGGCGGAGACTGCCACACTCGAAAGCCTACGAGCCGCCCGTTAGGTTAGTGTCCAACCCTGAACATCACCCCAGGTCAACCACCACGCGCACCGGAAAACTCCGCAATTTGCGCCAAGTCAGGACTCTCAATTCGGGAGAGCCATTTAACTACGACTCGCGCTATAAGCGCATGTACTCAAACAATCCAGGCTATAAGCATCTACTCGATCACTTCCGAGTTTCTCGTCGAATGACCACACATGGCCGCAATACAGAAGCCACCAATGCTGATAACCATGAATATAAGAAACCAACCGACCCACTGCGCCGTCGAGGGATAACTGTCACGACTAAACATTGCGGCGATAGAAACGGCTAGATAGAACAAGCCGGTAATCAATGCTATCAGGTGAATCAGAGTCACGAGTGCCTGCTTGCCAACTGACCTAGGCTTCTTGCCTTCTGCGATAATCGCGGCCACTCTCTCATCACGAAGCCTCTGCTTTTCAGCAGCATCACGCTCCGCAGCCGCGCGTCCCGCGAAGAACTCCCGGTCGCGCTGTGCGCGAGCCTCCTCTTCTCGCCGCTGAGCAGCGCGCCACCCATTGCCGAACCTTAGTTGCTCCGCAGCAACCTCGGGATCAATCTGTTGCTTGGGAGGCTTCGAACGCCTAGACGAACCGCGCATGCTGGACGCAGCGCCATTGACAGCAGCGTACGTGCCGTGCAGGTCGAACGTGAAGAGGGCTATGTTCGCCTTGTTGGCGAACTCGATCGCTTGCGGTGAATATCCAACGCGTGCGAAGAACAGGAGCTTACGGGTACCCAGTAGATGCGCTGCGCCCACCAGATTCTGCAGGGCTGGCCGCCCGACCTTTGTGGCTTGCCACTTCACCTGAGCAACCGCATCGCGCGATGTCACATCTATACCGTGATCGCCTCCACGCTGGGTTGCACGGGCATCTGGGAACCCGATTTGGCGCATGATGCCTTCCACCACTACCTCAGCCTGATCCGCTGCCGCGCGGTCGTACATCACTGCCAACACCTCCATAAGGCAACCCCACTACGAAGATTGTCGCAGGTGAGTGTGACATTACGGAGTGTCAGCCACGTGGAGTCCTTAAGACTCGACATACTTTTCGAGAAACAGCACCCCACGATGGACCAGCGACACCGCGCCGGGACGGCCGTTCCGGTACCGCCACCGACGAGTGCGCCGCTATCGATATCGACGATCTGTCGGGACTGGCCTCCCGGGCCGATGGCCGCGTTGAGACGGTCGTTGCTGCCAGCCATTCTTGGCACTCAGTGAGTTAGTAATACCTAGCACTCGCAAACTCTCTCGGTCGACACTCCAACAGATGGATGATCTTGTCGCGCATCGCACTGTACTGGTCGACTTGGCTGCGGGTATCCGTAAAGAGCAACTTCCGCGCACCACGCATTCGGGCCTCGAACTTCGGGCGAGCGAAGAGGACTCGCCAATCCGCGTCGGCACACTCACGACGGACCACATAGGTTGCGTGGCGGCCAGCCAATGGGCTGATTGCGACAGCATCTTCATCGCGTGATCTGTTGCCGGACTTAATGGCCAGGACCAAATAGCGGTTGCCGACGCCGCTGGAAGTATCCGAACCGACATGCCAGACACATCGGTCGGCACCGAAGTGGCTTTGCAACTCTTCCAATACTGAAAGACGTTGCTCATCAACGCGGTACCCCCTGAACCGCTTCGAGGCGCGCACTTCACCAAGGAAGGCGCGAAGCCGCTCACCTTGGGGTAGTACCTGAAACGCCAAGTCGGCTGACGCCGGCCTCATCAGCGCGACAGCAGCGCTGTCTCGGAACCGGCGAAGGTAGTCGTACTCCCTGGTTTGGAGCGCAACCAGATCAGTGTGCGATCGGTCATAGAACTGGGTTAGGTTCGCCTCGTCGGTGCTCAGGAGTCTATCGATGGCCGCAGAAAGCTCCGTGAGCCGGCGGTTTGCTCTCGCTAGCTGCGGCCTCATCTCTTGGTGCTCAACGGTGTGCTCTTGGATTTCACCGAGCATGTGCCAGAGCCGTGCGTCATTGTTCGGACTCGCAATCGTTAGCACGACGGCCCGACGTAGGAAATCGAATGAGGCCCTGCTGCGACGTAGTTCGTCAGACTCGAGTCGCCTTCGGTGGCTTGCCCCGAGTTCTCGAAACTGTTGCTCCAACGCTCGTTCAGCGATCCCAGGTCGTCCGAGAATCGAGCCGTGAGCGAGGGTATCGAGGAGCTGCCGCTCGTGATCTATAACGACGGCGAGGGAGACAAGGTCATCGCGTGCCATGAGCGATCCCTCATCGCTGTGCGCGGCGCGGCTCGCGGCGTAGCGCCACGCCAAATAGCCATAGCTCCCTGGCTGTTTCGAGACGAATCTTGCGAGGCTAGAGGCGATCTCGCCCGCGCCCGGTGCGCTGGAGGAATTGGCGTTCACGAGATCGGCAACGGCATGCCGATTCATGGTGGCCGAAATCACGGGGAGACCTGGTATCCGGGGACGGGCCCTGGCATTTACATCGACTAGGCGAACCGAGGGACTGCGCTTTTCCTCGCGGCTGTCGGTTGATCTCCGCTTCTTCTTGGGTTTCACGCGGCTCGTTTCGCGCGTTGCGGGTTTCTGGACAGTCGTGCCCTTTGCGGACGTCGAGCGAGTGTGCCCCTCTGAACGTCTGCGCAGCTTCTCGCTGGTGACTACACGTACAACCGCCGACCTTGAGATCCCAAACCTCGCCTCGCACGCTCGAAATAGTTCGTCTACCGACTGACTCGGATTCTTCGATTTCAAGGCGATCTGGTGCCGCTTGAAAATCTCGAATGCATCATCTGAGGTGAATGACGATGTCCTGCGGGGCTCGTTCTCGAGGCGCGCCACTCCCTTCCACGGCGTGGCACCGACTCGCTTCTCAGCCTCGTTCGCACTCACGTTTGCCTGCGCTGTTGCCGGCACCCTCCGCGATTGGTGAACCCTGCCGGAAGATCCATTCGGATCGAAGCGATTCGCAGCGAAAGACTCGCGAACCCGGTTGGCAACCGGGCCGGTTAGGGTTGAGGAGGCTGACTTGACGAACTCCCCCTCTGCCTTTAGCTGCATCAGGATCGTCTTGGAAGTGACGCCCAACTCTTTGGCGAGTTCATGGACACGCACTTTGCCAGTCAATTCTCTACCCGACCTATCCCGTCAATTCTCCAGGCGCCTCCGAGGCTTTCCACGAAGCTACAATCTGACTCCGACACCCACGTGCGATCCCTCTTCGCTGACGCAGACTGTTTCAGTCACTTGCACGTGGACCATGGTCGTTGGCAGCGGAACCCGAGATCCGACTCGTGCTTGTAGGGGAAGCACGGTCACGTCCAGGATGGCTCATCCTCCGCCCGGGTCTCAGTCGCTGACGCCGCATGTCTCAGCGATTCCACGCAGGCGCTCTCCGAGACCGGCAGGCGGACGAAAACCATGCGATTTCCCTGGCTCGAAAGCCACGGGCCGAGGCTTTCCTCCCTACTCTTGGCACTGCCACCCGGATCGGCCGGGTATGCGAGCATTCCAGTAGGCAACTGGGCGCTAGGGCTGACCCCACGGTCCCACGTTCTGACAGCGTCAGCCGTCGTCGCTTGGGATACGTACGCGGCCAGCTGATACAGGTCCTCACGCTGGAGCCAATGAGATTCGCTGAGTCGCTTGTATTTCGCATCGATAAGTAAATCAGGTCCGTCACCAATTATGATGTCTGGCAACAGTCTTCCGAGTCCGTGACGTGAATCTGATTCGGCGGTGAGCAGGTACCGCCTGCCGTCGCCGGTCGTGCCGTGACGAACGCTGTGTGCTGTGAACGCACGTTTGCAACAGTGCAGAACAAACAACTCCCATACTTCGGCGACATCAAGCAGTATGCCGTCAATGTCTGAACCCGCTGGAGTGTTCTGGATTCCGCGGTACCTGGCAATCGACCAAGACAATGTGGCCAGTTTGCGGTACGGAAGTCGAATCGGGCTGTAGCGCACAGAATTGAGTTCGCTCAGCAGCGGTAGCTTGGGCCGGTTGCCTACTTCGCGCCGGATGTGGCCGACGACCTCGCTCGCTCGGGGTCCACGCCAGTTCGGATCGTGTGAGTCGAGGAGCCCCCCGAGCACGTTGTCGGCTGCGATGATCGTCCGCCCCACTGGGTTGTTCAGACTTCGGGGCCGTTCCGTCCAGCCGACCTGCGCCACGCCGCGAGCAGCGAGGTTGGCGGTGGCTCGCCCATTCAGCCGGCCCCGCACGACCGTGCCCGTGTTGATCCGGGTGGTGCGTAGTGTCGGCAGCCCGTGTCGTGCTGCTTGTCTCACCGCGGACACCCATAGCTGACCGACAATGGGCGCGATGAGTAGATCCGCCGAATCACCTTGTGCCGCGGCGTGAGGAACCGCGACAACGCCGGTGATCGCGCGCAACCAGCTTCCGATCGTCTCGATGCCCAAGCGAGGTTCGATGCGCAATATGCGGTCTCCACGACGCAGTTCGCCGATGTAGCGGCCAGCCGACCATCCTGCGGTTGTTCGCTCCAACAGCGGCCCCGGCTCGTCTCCGGGGTGTCGCGCAGCGAACGGGACTACATAATCTTCAGGTTGGCAGTCAAGTGCGAGGCGCGTCAGCCATGCGTCGTCTGCCGTCGAGAGAGCATCTGAGGTCGGTGACAGGTCCTTGAATCGGAGGATTGACACCTCCGCCGGAGCACTCATGCTGGTCGGAGAAACACGTCTTTGAGCTTGGTAAGTTCGGTCACCGAGTCCTCGATACCAGCGACATACTGTTCCAACAGAGGCTCAAGACTCAGATCCCACAAACTTACAGCAGGCGGTTGGGGCTGACCCTTCTTTGTCCACAGGATTTCGGTGGTACGGTTGCTGCGGCCCGATAGCCAGGTCAGTACTAGTTCGACGATGTCGCCGAAATACGCATGCCCCAATCGGAATTGGGCCCCGAGTCCACGCACTTCGGTGATCGCCTGATTGAGTGCTTCGGCACGGTCGGCCAGTCTCGCGAAGCTCTGTTCAGCGTCGCCGAAGCGCGTTCGCTTGGCCGCCCCTCCATACCTCGGCTGCTGTTCCGCCCACCTGGATCTGATGATCTCCATCAGATCCGAACGATCGAAGTCGCACCGTCTCCAAAGGAATCTACGACGCAATGCGAAATCCAGGGTTTCAACTGACTGATCGATGTCGTTCATCGTCGCGATGAGGAAGAAGTCTTCGGGTAGCCACAGCTTCGGCGGTACGGTTGCCTGCCCTTGAGTAGGAAGCTCCCGTGCATTCTCTTCACCGCGCTTGTCTCGCTCAAGCAAGGTGAACATCTCACCGAGCATCGCGGATAGATCGGTGCGATTGACCTCGTCCAACACCACGACGGTGGGTAGTTTTGTCAGTTCGGGAGGCCGGGGTTGTTCCTCGATCGCGTCGAGAATCTCGAAGATCTTGCCAGGTTTCCAGACCGTCTCGTTCCCTTCCAGGACCAGACCAACAACGAAACTTGCGTAGTCCCAAGCCTGGTGCAGCTGCAACAGATGGATGTTGTGTACCAGCAGGGCCCTGACGGCGTCCTCGTTCTCAAAGTATGCTTTCGCCCCCCACCTGGCTAGAGCTTGGCGGCGGATGAGCCGCTCGGCAATCCTTCCGGCCGTGAACGACTTACCCGTGCCGGGTGGACCGAACAGGCAGATGTTCTTCTTCCAGTCGAGCGCTTCGAGTTCACCTACTCCGCTGTCATTGTCGGTGAGCCAAACGTTGGAAAGCGGTGGCTCAAAGAAGCGGACCTCCCCGTCGACGGTCGCCGCAGGGATCTTCTCTAGCTCGTCGACGATCTGACGGAGTTGTGCATCAGTATCGGCTTCAGGATTCGCTATAAACTGATTGAACGCAGACAGCAGTTCCCGTCGCGTGTTGTCTGCGGCGACCGAGACGAAATTTCTTGGATCAAGGTAGTGCAGCAGCATGTTTCGTGCGCCAAGCGTGACATGCGTGGTTTCATCAGCAAAAGCACTCAACTGTACGGGATCGTCGAGGGTGGCGCGCAACTCATCAGGCTGAAGACTCTTCGCGCGTTTCACGAAGTCGATGAGGAAGCCGTAGTGCTCGAAGATGCCTTGCAGGTAATTCCGCCCCGGTAGGAACGGGGATACCTTCAGCGCGGTCGTGATCGTCGACGGTGGTGTGCTTTGGGCCAGGCCGGTCTCTGCGCCCAATGCTGCGCGGATTACCTCCCACTTGCGATCCGCGCCGACGACAGTGAAATGAGGAGTCAGATAATAGATCACCAATAGGTCGGCGGCGACGATCCGGACCTCGTCACTGACTGCCGAGAGTTGAGACTCAAGCTTAGGCACAAACTTCCCACTCTCCGCGATGGGGCTGCCATTGAAAACCTGGTCGAGTTTGCTGACGTTGTCACTTGTCCACACACCGGCTTTCTCTGGAAACAGCAGGGAACTGTTACCAAAGAGGCAACGTTCCTCCCACTCCTTTGCGGTTGTGTAGATGGTCGCAATCGGCCCGTCGGTGGTGTAAGGGTGCATCGGGCAATATCCTGTCAGATCTTTGTCGGCTGTCGCTGTTCTCTGCCAAAGCGCGCCGCTTCTCTCGTTCTTCGCGCCATCGATCACTGCAGCGACCCTCAGCGAGATGCTCCATCGCTCGCTACAGTTCCTCGGGCCATTGCCTTTCGTCGTAGTACTCAGGGTCGTTCTCATCCATGTCGTCAGAGAACTCGGGCAACATCAAACGCATCATCCTCTGCCCACTCGCCTTCATCATCATCATCGTCTGACTCGTGGTCCTGATCTTCGGATTCACTTCCTATGAACTGCGGCGTCGCGATGATGTCCGCACGAGCAGCAAGGGTCGGTGCCGGCACCGGGGCGGGCGGATTTTGCACAGGTGCAGACGGCTCTGGATCAGAATCAGGGGTCCGCGTTCGCGGGTACGCAGGCCGGAAAGTTGATGGTTCTCCTGAACCTGGGGCGAACGCGTCAAGCCATGGGTATCGCGGTCGGGCAGGCGCGACGAGTCTTACAGATGTGCCGTCGAGGGGAGTGAGTAGTGCTGGCAGAGTGTCAGGTACGAGCGGTTTGCTGACGACGTCGCTGGTGTCATCGAGTGGGGTGAGGATGTGCCACTCGTGGCCGGTATTGACGAGTCCGACGAGCTGGCCGTTGCGTGTCTGTGCAGCACCAACTTCTATTTCCAGCGTGCCGGCGATAGCCAGAATCACACATTCGAACTCCCGCGCATTGGCGTAGCCAGATTTGAGAATCGCTGTCGCCGACCGTATCGACGACACATCCTGCTTCGGCGGAGGCAGCAGCACTTCGAGAGTGTCGCGGATTCGGACGAGCACGGATTCGGTGCTGGTCTCGTCTCCGACAAGGACGTGGGCGATCGGCAGTAGGTTACGATCCGGCGCCATCTGCGGAAACAACTCGTTCAACGTCCGTTTGGATTGAGATTGGAAGAGCCGGCGAACTCTTCCTGGCGGGGAAACGAAAGCAGTGGACGGCTTCAGTTTGCAGACCAATTTCTTCGCATCTTCAGCGACCTCGGCGGCGTTGAAAGCACTTGTACCCTCAGGGATCTCTGTGGTGAGGTTCTGGTAGGCAAAGTCCCCGCCGCGGGCATACAGCAGCAGGTCTGCGGCGAGCTCATTGGATCTGGTTCGAGGGGGTGTCGGCAGGTCCATTCGCCTCGAATATCCCTGCGTTTCGATGATTGTCGGTGTCAAGCCGTCGGTGGTGGCAATCAGAAGGCGCGATGCTTCCGGAGCCACCGACACGTCAACCGTCAGTCCATCCGGGGGGCCAAGGACCAGGTGAGCGCGGGTGCGGACGACCTCACCGAACCTGTCCGCGGCGGCGTCGACGCCTCTCGGTGCCGCGTTGATGCCGTTTGGATGGTCGAATCCGGCGTTGCGGGCCCTGTTCCAGAGGTTGGGCATCCGGCGGCGTCTGTTCTCTGGCTCCAGCAGTAGTTCGAGAAACCACAGCAACCGCCCGGTCCCGCGCTCGGGTTGCGGATCGAGATGCCACCACGTCAGTCGGCGGGCAAGATCGCCGGCCACAGCAGGTTCCCACGAGCCGACACCGATGCTACCGAGACCGGCGATCCAGCTCAGATACCGTGGAATCGCCTCGATTGCGCGTGTCAGTTCTGATCGAGCCATTCGTGTACCGGAGACCTGCAGTCTTGCCGGTTGATTCAACGCCGCAGATGCGACTGCGGCAATGAACCTCGAACCGAACTCAACTCCGGCCCGAGAGCCGAGAGAACCTGAGGCCGCAAGTGCGTCGTCGACCCAATCGCCGTACGCCTTCGGATTCACCGGCCATTCACGCAGGGCTGGAACGGTTTTGGCGGCCAGACCGAGGATTATCTCTTCGGCCTCGGTGGCACTCGAGGGCGGCGTGAGTTTCGGGATCTGTGAGTAGAGACCCTCTGCGGCATCGACGCCCACCATCAACCGCGCGGTCAGAGCGCCGACGTCGGTGACCCTTAGCTGCCCATTGCTTCCGGACACAAGCGCGGCCTGGATGAGTCGGTCGACGACGGCGACCATGTCATGCGGGGTGGTTGTCTGGGCATATGCGAATGTCCCCTCGTACCAGATCCGCGCATCTTGATAGCTGGTGATGCTGCCCAAGAGGATCTCCGCCAACACTGCGTCCGCCACCTTGTCCAGGAGCTGGCTGCGGACTCGGTATCCGGCGGTGAGCTGTTGGCGCCATTCGTCTTCTTCGTCACGCGGAACGAGGATGAATCCGAACCCGTCCTGTTCCAGTCCGGCGCGACCCGCGCGCCCCAGCATCTGCTGTGCCTGGCTGACTTCTAGGTCACTGATCCCGAGGACAAGGTCTCGAATGACGACAACACGGGCGGGCGTATTCACTCCGGTCGACAGCCCCGACGTCGCCACCAGGGTTGTGAGTTGCCGATCCTTGAAGCCTTTCAAGGTTCGGGAAGCGTGCGGAGCGTCGCGAAAGTAGATGCCGATCTTCCGACGGCCAGCCAGTTCGACGAGAGACTCATCTGGCAGATCTCTGCGATCGAATTCACCCAGATGCGCAGCTGTTCGGCGCACAGCGTTCTTGCTGCCACAGAAGATCAGCAGGTTCCCGATGGGGTCGTCGGACTCCGCCGAGTCGGCGCCGGCGCGCAGTTCGTCAAGGAGTCGGCTGACGGCTTCGTCTTTTGCCTTCTCATCCGCCCACCGCCCCGGCCCGTTCGAGTCCGTGTCGTAGGCGACGAGTTGGGTGACGAGTCTCGTGGGACGCCAAGTGCTGCTGATAAGTTCGGCATTGAACCAGCGCGCGAGCTCCTGGGCATTCGCGACAGTCGCGGACAACGCGACGATACGGGTGCGTCCTTCTGAAGTACGCAGTCGCGCGATCAACGACTCTAGCGTGGCTCCACGCTCCTGGTCTCCAACCAAGTGGACCTCATCGACGATCAAGCAGCCGACAGTGTCGAGAAACGAGCTCAGGGAGCGACGGCGATACAGCGATTCGAACTTTTCCGTAGTTGCTACCCACAGTTGGGCACTCCGAACGCGCTCGGACGACAGGTTTGTCTCCCCGGTCAGCTCAACCGACTTGATGCCCAACCGTTGCCACCGTTCGGCGGTCTCGGCGACCTCCTTGGCCAGCGCACGCGCTGGAAGCAGCCAGACGGCAGGCCGATCCTCAAGAATGATCGACCTTAGCGCGGCAACCTCACCGATCAGGGTCTTGCCCGAACTCGTCGGAGCGACCACCATCACATGACCAGTGGTGGTCAGAACTGCCGGAACCGCTTTGGACTGCAACGGATTCAACCGCGCATACCTGTCGAGGTATGGAGTCAGCTGCTTCGGCACCAACTTCGCTGTTGATGTCCAAACCTCCTCACCCACTGCAAATTTCGCCTGGTTCTCGATCATCACTTGAAAACCAGCTTCGATCGCGCCGACCGTTGACTGGCCCCTCAGGATCGTTCCAGAGTTCTCGTTGACTGCGAGTTCTTTCCGGGTGAAGTTGGTCGAGTGGTCGAGGGCACGATCGTCGGCGAGGACGTGCTTCTCGTGAAGGTTTCGAATGCAGACAACCTTGACGCCCGCATCGCGCAGACGGCGCAAGACAGCATCGTTTGACGATTCAGGCCGCGCGAGCACGGTCACGTCAACCCTACGACCACGCGCTTTCACCACATCATCGAGAAGTTCTTTCGCGTGGGGCGAGGTGTCCCACCATGGAACCTTGATCCAGAGGCGGTCGGTGGCGTCGCCGATGAAGCGGCGCAGCTCGCGATAGAGAGCTCCCTCGACGCCTCTGTCATCGGAGTAGCTGTCGACCCGTGTGTCTGCCACGTCGCCTCCTATCGGTGGTGCTCACCCATGCGTGATCAGACCTGACTCCCGCCTAGTGTTCTGCGTAGTAGTTGGTCGCGAGGGGAGAGTTATAGAACCAGTCGACGGTGTGGCCACCGGCATGGACGCCGGCCCGAACATCATCGTCTTTTAGATCAAGCACCTTCATCACGTCACCGACTTCGCTCAATGCTTCGATTCGATGGAAGGCTTCACCGTGATCCTCGGCGAACGTTGCAAGCGCCTGCAGCTTGACCAGTGAGTCTTCGAGGTGGTGTCCGTGAGGGTCGACGATTGACGCTCTCGCTTCGCCGTCGACATCGTGAAAGAAGATGAAGTCGGGGTGCATTGAGCGCCAGTTCCCGGTTGTCTCGTCGCGATAGGCAATTCCCAGGGAGTCGGCAGTCTGGCGTGGCGGGTTGCGATACCAGCCGAGCGCGCCTGGACGAGCTATTTCGTGCTTGACGATCTCGCCTTCCCAGTCGTTCAACTTAGTGATCGGCGCATAGCCGTCCTCGTCTGACATCAGATGCAAACTAACCAGTTCTGCTCGGCCCAACTGTCCGTCACTGTGCTCCTCTACGTAATCCTCGATTCGCGTTCGCGGCCGGCCGATCAGATCTATCTGGGGTGTCGCTGCGAGCGCGTTGATGTCGCGGTACTCCTGTTGACAATCGTCCGGCAATTCCTTGATCGCCTCGGCATGCGCATCGAACAACTCTTCCGCGATGTGATCGGATTCAGTGTCGACCGCTTCACGCACTTCCGGCACGCAGGCCAGTGCCGCGGCGCGCACGAACGCGTCTCGCAGCGCGTCGTCGCTGTCGTCATCGACCGTCAGGTGATCGACGTAGCCCATCGCTATATCGGCACCGAACGCCTTGCGTGCGTCCTCGAACGCAGCGCGTATAGCTCGGTCGTCTGCCTGCTCGACGATGTCGGTGTACTCGACGCCCTTCGCACCAAACTTCGCGGAGATCTCTTGAAGGCGTACGGCGAGCACCTCCGCGGTCGCCGCTTTCACACGCTTCTTGTACTGTTCGGCGGACTCGTCGAGCACAGTGTGGATTCGCTGACCGATCTCGGCGAGCGCATCGTGGCGGACACCGTCAGTTGAGAGCGTGAGTGCCAGAGCAGCAAGTCGTTTCACCGGTGAAGTGCCTCGCTGCGGAATCGTCATCGAAGGTAGGTTGTCCCACACGTGCCAGACGATGTCGGGGACCGCTTTGTTCGGCGTCATGACGCACTCTTCCCGGACCATCTTTCGAGTCGACTCCGGAACTCCGTCGATTTGAGCCGTCAATAGCTTCACCACGTCGCCGGCAGTCTTGCGATCGAAGAAGGGCAACAAGCAATCGACCGAGTTGAGTTCGTCGTCGCCCGGCACTCGGCGGGCTAGGGGCGTGCGCACCATACGACCGAGCAACTGCTGGATGTGGTCGTGGTCCCTGGCCGGGCGGAAAGACACCAAGACTTCGGCGCGCGGGCAGTCCCAGCCAGTGGAGATCGCATCCTTGGCGATGAGTACCCGGACGTGCGTGCGGTCTTCGACCACCTGCGGCTCGATCCAATCGACCTGGTACGCACCAAACGTCTGCATCGAATGTTCGCCGAGCACATGCCGGACGGATTCTGAACCTAGTTCGGGAAGCTCTTCGAAGATAACGTCGAGTGCTTCACCAAGCTTGTCGTGGTCCGGGGTGTTGGGCGCCTGCAGCACCATCAGCGGCTGAACAACGTCCGGGAGACCCTGAATATCGCAGTACGTCTTCCATCTTTCGGACGAGTGCTTCAGCTTCTTCGCGGCTCGACGGACCAGAACCATGTCGATCGCCTGTGCCTCGGCGGGGATGTCAACTTTGACAACGTCTTTGACGAGGCCAGACTCTTGCACTGCAAATCCATCGACCTGAAC
>ERZ501011.229-NODE-229-length-16979-cov-11.489305_pt1 | contig 16979 bp, 16 predicted proteins | sample MGYA00248833_ERZ501011 | MGnify/ENA primary metagenome ERZ501011 (study PRJEB25958, sample SAMN03398530) | human skin metagenome | study: EMG produced TPA metagenomics assembly of the Human Skin Microbiome Metagenome (human skin metagenome) data set. | reverse complement strand
GCCTCGACCTCGACGCGCTCCTTCGTCGCTTGCTCGGCCCGGCGGCTGCGCTCGGGGCCGGCTCAACCGGCGGGGTGGAGTCACAACCGGCGCAACCGCTCGGCGGCTTCGGCGATCACCTCGTCGCGTTTGGCGAAGGCGAACCGGAGCATGTGGTGCCAGGGTTCGCGGTCGTCGGTGAACACACTGACCGGTACCGCGGCCACGCCGATGCGTTCGGGCAGCGATCGGCAGAACTCGATGCCGTCGTCGACGCCGAGGGGACGTGGGTCGGCGCAGACGAAATAGGTTGCCTCGCTGCGATGTACGGAGAAACCGGCGTCGGACAGCGCGGTCGAGATCAGGTCGCGTTTGGCCTGCAGCCCCCGCGCCGACTCGCGGACCCAGTCCAACTCGTGCTCCAGCGCGTGTGCCACCGCGGGTTGGAACGGCCCGGAGCCGACATAGGACATGTATTGCTTCGCCGTCCGCGCCGCGCCGACGAGCTCGGGCGGACCGCTCACCCAGCCGACCTTCCAGCCGGTGCAGTTGAAGGTCTTGCCGGAGCTGGAGATACGCAGCGTGCGTTCCCGCATACCCGGTAGCGCCGCGAGCGGGGTGTGCGTCCGTCCGTCGAAGACGAGGTATTCGTAGACCTCGTCGGTGACGGCGATGACGTCGTGCTCGACGCACAGCCGTGCGATCTCGGCGAGGTCGTCGGTCGACAGCACGGTCCCCGTCGGATTGTGGGGGCTGTTCACCACCACCATCGACGTCTTCGGCCCGAAGGCCGCGGCGAGACGCTCGCGATCCAGGCGGAAGCCGTCGCCGTCGGGGACCAGCGGCACGACGCGCCGCACACCCCCGGCCATCCCGACAGCGGCGGCGTAGGCGTCGTAGTAGGGCTCGATCATGATGACCTCGTCACCCGGCTCCACCAGACCGACGACGGCACCGGCGATCGCCTCGGTCGCGCCGACCGTGATCAACACCTCGCGGTCGGGGTCATAGTCCAGGCCATACCGGTCACGCTGCTGCCGAGCGACCGCGTGCCGCAACTCCGGCACACCGATACCCGGCGGGTACTGATTGCGACCGTCACTGATGGCTTCGCGCGCGGCATCGAGCATCGATGCCGGCCCGTCGGTGTCGGGAAAGCCCTGTCCGAGGTTCACGGCGTCGTGCTCGACGGCCAGCGCCGACATCTCGGCGAAGATCGTCGTGGTGAACGGACGCAGGCGGTCGACTGTCCGGTTCGCGGATGACATGTTCCCACAGTGGCACAGGTCCTCTCTTCAACGGTCGCGGTGGGCGCTGCGGGGGTGACAGACTGACCCCAGTCGCCGACACGGGTGAGGAGGAGCGATGCCGCGCAATCCCGGCGAGCACTTCGCCGGCTACACCATCATCCGACTCGTCGGCCGGGGTGGCATGGGCGAGATCTACCTTGCGCGGCACCCGCACCTGCCACGGAACGAGGCGCTGAAGGTACTGCCCGCCGATCTCAGTCGCGACCCGATGTACCGGCAGCGGTTCGTCAAAGAGGCCGAGCACGCCTCGAGCGTCGTCCACCCGTCGATCGTGACGATCTTCAATTCCGGTGAGTACGACGGCCACCTGTGGATCGCGATGGAGTACATCGACGGCATCGATGCGCTGAAGCTGCTTCGGCAGAACCCGCGGGGACTCGACACCGCGACGGTGATCGCGATCGTGCGCGCGGTGGGCGCCGCGCTCGACCGGGCCCACGCGACGGGGCTGCTTCATCGCGACGTCAAGCCGGCCAACATCCTGCTGCAGGGCGCGGGTGGTCCGGAGCCGCGAGTGTTGCTCGCGGACTTCGGAATCGCCAAGTCGGAGCAGGACGTCAGTCATCTCACCTCGACCAACGTCTTCCTCGGCACCGTCGCGTATGCCTCACCCGAACAGTTGCTCGGCGATCCGGTCGACGGCCGCGCCGACCAGTACGCGCTCGCGGCCACCGTCTTCGAACTGCTCACCGGGCGGCCGCCGTTCCAGGGTGCCGGCACCGCGTCGATCATCGCCGGCCACCTGCAGGCGATGCCGCCGCGACCGTCCACCCTGCGTCCGGGTATCTCGGGCGATGTCGACGCGGTGTTCGGTCGCGCCCTCGCGAAAGAGCCGGACCGCCGGTACGGGTCGTGCCGCGACTTCGCCGTCGACCTCGAACGCGCGCTCACCGTTCCTCAGCTGTCCAAGGAGCCGACGGTGCGCGCACCGTCGCCCGTGCCGCCGGTTCCGGTGGCCCCGCCCGTTCCGGTGAACCCCGTGTCCTATCCGCAAGGGCCGCAGCAGTATTCGCCTTACAAGTCGCAACCGGGGACCTACCTCGGCGGGTTCCCCTCGCAGGGTGGCTACGCGCCACCACCACCGAAGAAGCGGTCCGGGCTGCTGATCGCACTGGGGTCACTCGCGGCCGTCCTCGTTCTCGCGATCGCGGCCGGGGTCGTCTACGTCGCGACGCAGGTGTCGAGCGCCCCGACCGCGAGCGACACCTCGACGTCGCGCTCCATTACGGCCGCTGGACCGCAGACCCCGACCTCCGGCGCCGGCACGTCTGCTCCCCGCACCACCGACTCCTCCACGTCGCCGGTCAACGGACCGGGTGACGTGCAGGTCGGCGAGTGCATCGGCATCGCGACCGACTCCGGGTCGGCGACGAGCGTGAACGCGTCGAAAGTCGACTGCGACTCGGCCGGTCTCAACTTCTACACCGCGTCGAAGATCGCCGCGTCGTCGTCGTGCGCGAGCCCGCAGAACTCGACGCTCACCTTCCCGGGCAGCTCCGACAAGGTCTGTCTCACACCGAATTTCTACGAGGATCTGTGTTACCTGGTGCCGCTGTCGGGCGGCTCCCTCGCCGACTACCGGGAAGCCCCCTGTACGAGCGCCGCAACGGCGCAGACCGTCCTCGCCCGTGTCACGACGCGGTCGGATGCGTCGGTGACTTGCTCGGGCGAGGAGACGACATGGGTCTTCTACGAGCCGGAGTCGATCGGGTACTGCCTCGTAGAGATCTGACCCTTCGTGACGCGCCCTCCGCAAGCTCCGGGCGCTCCTCAGGGAGCAGGGGGCAGGTCGTTCTTCCGGATCAGGGAGCGGAAGGTGAGGCTCCTCCGGAAGCACGGGGTCAAGTAGCACTTCAGGTGCTACCCTGCAGGAATGAGGACGATCGGTATCCGCGAGCTCAGGCAGCACGCCTCGCAGTATCTGGCGCAAGTCGAGGCCGGGGAAGAGTTGGCCATCACCAACCGAGGCCGCACGGTTGCGCGGTTGGTCCCGGTGTCTGCGGGGGAAAGAAGTAGAGACGCGCTCATCGAGGCCGGGATACTCGTGCCGGCCCGCCGTGCGGGCGGCATAACCGGACTGCACCCCGAGACGTTGCCGACGCGCGCGCTCACTGAAGTCCTCGACCAGGTTCGCGAGGATCGTTGATCTATCTCGACACCTCAGCGATGGTGAAACTCGTGGTGCGCGAGGCCGAGACCGCACCGCTGATCGAGTGGTTCGCGCTGCATCCAGGGGTCCCGACCGTGACGAGTGCGCTGGGACGAGTCGAATTGATGCGCACCGCGTTGCGTGATGGCAGCCCGGGCCTTCATGAGCGAGCGCGTGATCTCCTCGATGCTCTGGACGTGATCCCGCTGAGCGCCGCCGTCATCGACATCGCCGAATCGATCGGCCCGTCCTCGCTGCGCTCGCTCGACGCCTTGCACTTGGCCTCGGCAACCGTGATCCGCGCCGAGATGACCGCGTTCGTCGCCTACGACCAACGACTCACGGCGGCTGCGTCTGCGCTTGGTCATCCGGTGGTCGCTCCAGGCGCCGAGTTGTGACTCAGCCGGCTGAACCCTCACCGATCGTCGGGCCGAGGAGGTCGTCGGCGTCGGTGATGCGGTAGGCGTATCCCTGCTCGGCGAGGAACCGTTGGCGGTGCGCGGCGTAGTCGGCGTCGAGGGTGTCGCGCGACACCACCGAGTAGAAATGCGCCTGTCCGCCATCGCGTTTCGGGCGCAACAGCCGGCCGAGCCGCTGGGCCTCCTCCTGGCGTGACCCGAACGTCCCCGACACCTGCACCGCGACCGACGCCTCGGGGAGGTCGATGGAGAAGTTCGCCACCTTGGACACGACAAGGGTCTGCAACTCGCCGGAGCGGAACCGGTCGAACAGGACCTCGCGTTCCTTGTTCTTCGTCGATCCCTGGATCACCGGGGCGTCGAGTTCGCGGCCCAGTTCCTCGAGCTGGTCGATGTAGGCGCCGATGATCAAGGTCTGCTGACCCCGGTGCTTGTCGAGGATCGCCTTGACCACGTTGACCTTGGTGTGGGCCGTCGAGCAGAGCTTGTACTTCTCCTCGGGCTCGGCGACCGCGTACTGCAGGCGTTCCTCGTCGGTCAGGGTCACCCGGACCTCGACGCAGTCGGCCGGCGCGATCCACCCCTGCGCCTCGATGTCCTTCCACGGGGCGTCGTAGCGCTTGGGTCCGATGAGGCTGAAGACGTCGCCCTCGCGGCCGTCCTCGCGGACCAGGGTCGCGGTGAGGCCGAGTCGACGACGCGATTGCAGGTCGGCGGTCATCCGGAAGACGGGTGCGGGGAGGAGGTGGACCTCGTCGTAGATGATCAGGCCCCAGTCGCGGGAGTCGAACAGGTCGAGATTCTTGTACTCGCCCTTCGACTTCCGCGTCATCACCTGGTAGGTGGCGATGGTGACGGGACGGATCTCCTTGCGCTCGCCGGAGTACTCGCCGATCTCCTCCTCGGTGAGCGTCGTGCGCGCGATGAGTTCACGTTTCCACTGGCGGCCGGCGACGGTGTTGGTCACCAGGATCAGCGTCGTCGCGCCGGCCTTGGCCATCGCCGCCGCACCGACCATCGTCTTGCCGGCACCACAGGGGAGCACCACGACGCCCGAGCCGCCGGCCCAGAACGAGTCGGCCGCCATCTCCTGGTAGTCACGCAACTGCCAGTCGTCCTGGGCGAGATCGATGGCGTGTGCCTCGCCGTCGACGTAGCCGGCGAGGTCCTCGGCCGGCCAGCCGACCTTGAGCAGCACCTGCTTGAGGCGACCGCGCTCGGACGGGTGGACGATCACCGTGTCGTCGTCGATGCGCGCACCCAGCATCGGGGCGACCTTCTTGTTGCGCATCACCTCGATGAGGACGGCCTGGTCGAGGCTGACCAGGGTCAGCCCGTGGGCGGGATGCTTGACCAGTTGCAGCCGGCCGAACCGGCCCATGGTGTCCACGACGTCCATCAGCAGCGGCTGGGGCACCGCGTACCGCGAGTACGTCACGAGTGCATCGACGACCTGTTCGGCGTCGTGACCTGCGGCGCGGGCGTTCCACAGTGCGAGCGGGGTGACCCGGTAGGTGTGGACGTGCTCGGGGGCGCGTTCGAGTTCGGCGAAGGGTGCGATCGCCGCGCGCGCCGCCGCGGCGTCGGGGTGATCCACCTCGAGCAGCAGCGTCTTGTCGGATTGCACGATCAGGGGTCCATCGGTCACCCGCTCCATTGTCCAGATCGCACCGACGATTGTCAGCGTCGGGCCTGCGCTGTGACGAGAGTGACCTCGGCGAAGTCAGAAGACGGGGATACCGAGCTTGCGGCGCACCCGCAGATCGATGATGTTGAGCCGGAAGATTCCGCGCAGTACGGGTGCCACCAGTGGGTCGACGCGGCGGAAGCCGGCGAGCGCCCGCTGATAGCGGCGTTCGTCGCGTTCGGTCCACCGCCACCGCATCATCGTGCGGAACTCCGGCGGCAACCCGGCCTTGATCGCGTAGGCGAGCGACGGCCCGATCGTGGCGTGGAGCAGCGTGCCGAGCTTTCCGACGCGGTACTCCAGGAAGGACAGGTCGGCGAGGCTGCGGAGCTCGTCGCGCACCGGGTCGTCGATGCGCAGCGAGGACAGTTCGGCGTTCCAGTAGACGAGCAGATCGTCGTAGGTCGCCGGCCACTTGTCCCGGGGAACGTTGAGTGCGGTGCCCAGCGGGTGCGCCTCGTCGAGCACCATCTGCTTCTCCTCGGCGCTCAGCGGACCATAGAGCAATTCGTACTGGTCGATGAAGTACTTGAGCAGACACACCGCGACCCACAGCTGCAGACGCGAGTCGTTCCCGCTGTAGCGAACGGGACTCGACTGGGTGGAGTACACCTGGTCGTGGATGCGGCCGACGGCCTCGTGGACGTAGGCCTTGTCGTCGTCGGAGCCCATCAGTGCGACGGCGAGGAACGTGCCGGTGGTGCGCCCCCGTTTGATGGGCCGCTTGATCGCATTGCCCGACGGCACGCGGCTCTCGTGGACGCCGTACCCGACCTTCGGATTGGCGAGCTGCATGATCACGTTGGTGCCGGCGAGAGAAGGCCCGATGGCGGTGACCAGATCGACCGGCCGCTTCACCCGGCGACGCTTCGGCGCGGGTTTCATCCGCGCGACGAGGTCGTGCTGGTAGGTGTCGGCGACGAGGCCGAGATGTTCGCGAGCGGGGAGTTTCGGTGCCGCGGTCATACCCGAGGCTACCAAGGATGAGACGTCTTTCACAGGATGTCTCTACCCGCTGGACTCAGGCGTCGAGCAGCTCGACGCTGGTGAGGCGGTGCAGCGAGAACCGTTGCTCGTCATCACTGCCCTCCTCGACGGCCACGAGCTGGCCGGCGCCGAGGATCTTCGGGGTCACCACATGCCGGCTCGCCGATCCCTGCGCGTCGACGTACCCGACGCGCAGCCTGCGGTTGGCGCGGAGTGCGAGCTGGATGAGCGCGGTGGCGGATTCGCCTCCGCCGGTCGCCCGCACCGGGGTCGTCGTGACGGCGCCGCGCACCGGGGTCGCCGCCGCCGCCCGGTCGGTCGAGCGGATGCGGGTCACCACCGACCGCAGCTGTGCCTCCGACGGCGCGTTCCGGCGTGGCTGGGCCTGCCGACGTGCCCGCGACACCGAAACCCGGCTGCCGCGTTCGCGGAGGTCGACCAGGGCTCCGGACGAATCTTCGCCCGCCGGAGCGAATCCCGCCGCCCGCAGCTGATCGATCACGTCGCGGACCTCCGACGGCGACACCGCGACCGTGGGTGCCAGCGCGCGAAGCGCAAGCGGTTCGGCGGCCGCACTGCGCAGCACGGCGGCGAGCACCGTCGGGTCCTCGCAGCGGATGAACGCCGACGCGACGCCCACGCGCAACTGGCCGTGGCGTCGTGCGACGTCGTCGATGAGATACGTGAGTGACTGTGGCACCGGGGTTCTCGAGTGTTTCGTGAACATCGAGAGCAGTTCGTTGCTGCTGCGGCCCGCGTCGAGCGCTCGGCGCACGCTCTCGGGTGAGACCCGATAGACCGATGCCGCACCGCCCGATTCCAGATCGGCGACGAGCTCCACCTGTTCGGCGAGTTCGGGCGTCATCGGGCCGGGTACGGTCAGCGTCAGGTCGGCCTGGGTCAGGAAGTGGTCCACCGGTTCGGGCAGGGCCTTGCGCATCGCGGCGAGCACCGCGGCGTCGACGTCGGCGGGGTCGGAGTCCGGTGACTCTTCCACTGTGTACGCCCGGCCGACGGTGGTCAGGGCGTCGTGCGCGACCAGTCCCAATTCCCGTGCCTCACGCAGGGTCTCGGCGACGACGCGGTGGCTGAAGCGCCGGATCTGACGGGGGCGGTGCCAGTGCAGGTTCGCGAGGAGGGTGTCGGCGGGGACGCCCACCGCGGGGTCGGCGTGGGCGAGGGTGGACAGGATGAGCTGACGCTGCACCGGGGCGTACGCGTCGTGGAGGTCCGAGCCCAGCGTCGGCAGCGCGTTGCCGTCGCGATCGGGTTCGCCGACCTGCCAGGCGCGGCGCGGCATGTGCATCCAGGCGTCGGCCAGCGCGAGCCACTGGCGTTCGCGCGGTTGGTGCAACCAGGTGTCGGCGGTGGAGGTGGGCGCGAAGGACTGCTCGCCGGAATCGTTGGGCGGCGGGGGATCCGGGAAGCCCGCGTCGATGAGCCGGAGATAGGCGGCGAGTTCGACGAGGAACGCCACCCGCTGTGTCTCGAGACCGGTCAGCTTCGCCAGACGACGGAGCTCGCGGACGCCGAGCGCGCCGGAGCGGAGCACCGCCGCCGGCGTCGCGCCGAGGACCGCGATCAGCTGGGTGAGGTGACGGATGAGTTCGAGTGCCTCGCCGCCGGCTGCGGCGTCGACCGCCTTGGCCCCGAAACGTGGCTTCGCGCCGGGTTCGTGGAGCGGTGGCGGCTCCAACACGTCTGTGCGCCAAGCAGGTTCCTCGCGGAGCACGGCGCCCACCATCGGCGGTAGCTCGACGGTCTGATCGTCGATGCGCGCGAGGAGGCCCGACGAGATCAGTCGGGCGACGGGGGAGGACGGGTCGGCGTCGTGGGCCGCATCGCGACTGCGGCCCAGGGCCGGACCGCGGGCGAGGGTGTGCAGCAGACCGAGGGGTCGCTCGTCGAGATCGGCGATCATCGCCGCGATCTCCTCGCCCGACCGCCCGACGAGCGGACCGCTGAGGTGCTTGGCCTTCCACGGCATCGCGGAGTCGACGTGTTCACCGGCGCCGAGGGACGAGTCCTCGCCCCAGAGGATCGCGCGGCGTCGGAGGAGATCGAGACGGGCGCGGACGGCGGCCGCATCGGCGCGGCCGGACAGGGCCTTGACGATCGTGGTGACCGACGGACGCCGCGACTTCTTCGGGCTGCGGCTGTGGCGGGCGGCGACCTCTTCCAGAACCGCGACGGCAAGGATGTCGAGATCCTCGCCGGCCAGGGCCAACGACGCCGCCGACAGGGCCCGTTGCGCCAGTACCCGCGTCCCCGACGGCGTCGGTGAGGCGAGGTCGGGGCGCTCGAGGAGGAGCTCGGTCAGCGCGTCGTCGGAACGCGCGGCCAACTCATCGGCCAGGCCGGTGTGCTGGTCATCCGAACTCATTCGGCCCAGCTTACCGGGGGCTCAGGCAGCGGGGACCGGGGCTCAGACGTCGCCGCGGCGGAGCATGCGACCGCGGGCGGTCTCGAAGTCGACCTTCTGCCCGCGCACCCAGGTCCCCTTGACCACACCGGCCAGTGCTCGTCCGTCGTACGGGCTGACCGGGTTCTTGTGGTGGAGGCGGTTGACGTCGACGATCTGCGCGGATTCCGGCTCGAAGATCGCGAAGTCGGCGTCGCAGCCGAGGGCGATGCGACCCTTGGTCGGCAGGCCGGCGAGGTCGGCGGGTTTCGACGCCATCCACTCGATGACCTGCGGCAGGTCGATGCCGCGCTTCTTTGCCTCGGACCAGATGAGCGACAGCCCGAGCTGAAGCGAGGCGACCCCACCCCATGCGACGCCGAAGTCGCCGTTCTCGGGGTCCTTGAGGTCGACGGTCGAGGGCGAGTGGTCGGAGACGATGCAGTCGATGGTGCCGGCCAGCAGCCCCTCCCACAGCAGTTCACGGTTGCCGGCCTCGCGGATGGGCGGGCAGCACTTGAAGGCCGTCGCGCCGTTGGGTACCTCTTCGGCCAGCAGGGTGAGGTAATGCGGGCAGGTCTCGACAGTGATCTTCACACCGTCGCGCTTCGCGCTGGCCAGCATCGGCAGCGCGTCCGACGACGACAGGTGGAGGACGTGGGCGCGGACGCCGGTCCAGCGCGCCCGCTCGATGACCTCCGCGATCGCCAGGTTCTCGGCGCCGCGCGGACGGGACGCGAGGAAGCGGGTGTACTCATCGCCCTCGGGGGAGGGGGCCTTGTCGATGGCGCGGGAGTCCTCGGCGTGGACGATCATCAGCGAGTCGAATTCGGCGAGTTTGGCCATGTCGGCTTCCATCTCGTCGGCCGTCAGGTGCGGGAACTCGTCCACTCCCGAATGCAGCAGGAAGCACTTGAAGCCGAACACACCCGCGTCGTGCAGGCCGCGCAGATCGTCCTCGTTGCCCGGGATGGCGCCGCCCCAGAATCCGACGTCGATGTGTGTCTTACCTTGTGCCGCAGCACGTTTCTCGGCCAACGCGTCGACGTTCACGGTCGGCGGGATCGAGTTGAGCGGCATGTCGATGAGCGTGGTGACACCACCCGCGGCCGCCGCCCGGGTGGCCGAGTCGAAACCCTCCCACTCGGTGCGCCCGGGCTCGTTGACGTGTACGTGGGTGTCCACGAGTCCGGGGATCATGACCTGATCGTCGGCGAGCTCGATGACCTCGGCCCCGGTCAGCCCGCTGCCGAGGGGCTCGATCGCGACGATCCGACCGTCGCGGATACCGATCTCGCGGGCCACGATGCCGGCCGTGGTGAGAGTCTGTTCACCCCGCACGACCAGGTCGAACGGTGCGTCGGAAGTAGCGGCCGGGGCATCGGGTGCTGCGGTCATGGGGCGGGACTCCTTGCTGGTGCCGTGTCCGGTGTCGTTCCAGAGACTAACCCAGGTTATTCCTCATCATGGAATGAAGCCGTGTCATTTCGGAACTCGACTCGCGAGTAGGCCGGTGTTGTGCTATTGACAACGGCCTCGATCGTCAGGCTAACTGTCACGAACGCGGAAACTTCATTCCACATCACGGAACTCCGCGAGTGTAGGAGCGCGGTCATCGATGACCGTCCGACCGAAAGTGCAGACATGAGCACTGAGCAGCACACAGCCCCCGTCGACGGACCGGTTTCGGAGGTCACCGGCACCGTCCCGGCCGGGCTGAGTCCGAAGCTGTACAACGACGACCTGGCACCGACCAGCCGCGTCGGACGACGCTGGAACACCTACAACATCTTCACGTTGTGGGCCAACGACGTACACAGTCTCGGCAACTACGCCTTCGCCATCGGTCTGTTCGCGCTCGGGCTCGGCGGGTGGCAGATCCTGACCGCCCTGGTGCTGGGTGGGGTGTTCCTCTTCCTGCTGCTGAATCTCTCCGGCTTCATGGGGGAGAAGACGGGCGTGCCGTTCCCGGTCATGAGCCGCATCTCGTTCGGGTTCCGCGGCGCGCAGATCCCCGCCCTCATCCGCGGTGGGGTGGCGATCGCGTGGTTCGGCATCCAGACCTACCTCGCGTCGGTCGTCCTGCGAATCATGCTGGTGGCGCTGTTCCCCGGCGCCGCCGACCTGGACACCAACCGTTTCCTCGGGCTCTCCACCCTCGGCTGGATCTCGTTCGTCTCGCTGTGGGTGATCCAGGTGATCATCGTCAGTTACGGCATGGAGATGATCCGTCGCTACGAGGCCTTCGCCGGTCCGGTCATCCTGGTCACCATGGTCGCCCTGGCCGTCTGGATGCTGAGCAACGCCGACTGGACCATCGCGTGGTCGACGCCCGATTCGCTGACCGGCGTGGACATGTGGCTCCAGATCATCGGCGGCGCGAGCCTGTGGGTGGCGATCTACGGCACCTTCGTCCTCAACTTCTGCGACTTCACCCGCAACGCGGAATCGCGAAAAGCGATCGTGCGCGGCAACTTCTGGGGCATCCCGCTGAACATGCTGCTCTTCGGTGCCATCGTGATCACCCTCGCCGGAGCCCAGTTCCGCATCAACGGCACCGTCATCGAGTCGCCGTCGGACATCGTCCAGACCGTTCCCAACACCTTCCTGCTGGTGCTGGCCTGCCTCGCGCTGCTGATCCTCACCGTCGCGGTGAACCTCATGGCCAACTTCGTCGCGCCGATCTACGCGCTGTCCAACCTGTTCCCGCGCCACCTCGACTTCCGGCGCGCGGCGCTCGTCGCCGCGATCATCGGCTTGGTCATCCTGCCGTGGAACCTCTACAACTCGCCGGCGGTGATCAACTACTTCCTCGGCGGACTCGGTGCCCTTCTCGGCCCGCTGTTCGGTATCGTCATGGCCGATTACTGGCTCGTCCGCCGTTCGCGAATCGACGTGCCCGCGTTGTTCACCGAGGCGCCGGGTGCCGCCTACCACTACCGGAACGGGGTCAACATGCGGGCGATCCTCGCGCTCGTCCCGACTGCGGCCATCGCCCTGGTGATGGCCTTCGTCCCGGCCTTCGAGGTGATCTCGGAGTTCTCCTGGTTCATCGGCGCCGGTCTCGGTGCGATCGTGTACCTGGCGGTCGCCGACCGTCGCGGTCCGTTCGCCGAGGTGTCGGGCGAGTCGATCTCCGTCGCCAGCACTCACTGACCCACAAAGGACATCACCGTGCGCATCCTGGTCGCCAACGTCAACACCACCGTGTCGATGACCGAGGCCATCGCCGACTCGGCCCGCTCGGTCGCCTCCCCGGGGACCGAGATCGTGGGGATCACACCGCGTTTCGGCGCCGACTCGTGTGAGGGGAACTTCGAGTCCTACCTCGCCGCGATCGCCGTGATGGACGCGATCCTCGCCTACCCCGAACCGTATGACGCGGTCATCCAGGCCGGTTACGGCGAACACGGCCGAGAGGGACTCCAGGAGCTCCTCGAGGTGCCGGTCGTCGACATCACCGAGGCCGCGGCGTCGACGGCGATGTATCTGGGACACCGCTTCTCGGTGGTGACGACCCTGGACCGGACGGTCCCGCTCATCGAGGACCGGCTCAAGCTCGCCGGCCTCGACCAGCGGTGCGCATCGGTGCGGGCGTCGGGACTCGGTGTGCTGGAACTCGAGTCGGACCCGGAGCGGGCCGTGAAGGCGATCGTGGAACAGTCCACGCGTGCGGTCAGCGACGACCACGCCGAGGTGATCTGCCTCGGGTGCGGCGGCATGGCCGAACTCGAGGAGCAGGTCCGCGAGGCGACCGGAGTGCCGATCGTCGACGGTGTGCGGGCGGCGGTCACGATCGCCGAAGGTCTTGTCCGAATGGGGCTCTCGACGTCGAAGATACGGACCTACGCCCCGCCGCGGGAGAAGAAGATCACCGGCTGGCCGTTCAACCGCTAGTCCGCCTTCGCCGCCTGCGGCCACCGGGGATCCCGTCCGGTCAAGGCGGCGAGGCGGTCGACGAGGGGTGCGTCGTCGGGTACCTCGACCACCGGCCCGAACATGCCGTCGCGCTCTTCCTGCGGTTGGGGTGGGTAGTGGAGGTCGAAGACGACCTGGAGGATGTCGTCGGAGATGTCGAACGGGATGCCCATGGCACGTGCGATGTCCCATCCGTGCAGCACGAGTTCCGACAGCGCCACGAGTCCCATGATCTTGGCCGGCAGTTCGACACCGCCCGCCCGGGTCATGCCGTCCCAGGCGGCGGGGTCATCCCAGGAGTCGGCGAGGTCGTGGACGTGGCGACGCAGGTCGTCGCGCCACTGCGTCGAGAGCTGACTCTGCGCTGGGTCCGGCGGCGTCGAGGTCAGCGGTCCGAAGTCCTTCCGCGCCGCGGCCGCGAAGGCCTGGGACAGGCCGTCGACGTGGGCGACCAGCGCGGCGAGGTCCATGTCGCCGCAGGGGGTCGGACGGCCCAGGTCGGCGTCGGCGACTGTGGCGGTCAGAGCGAGCATGTGATCGGCGGCCGCTGATATCGATGGTGCTCGGGTGGTGTCGGTGGGCATGGGACTCCCTCTCGTCGTGTGTGCACTCGACAGGGCTGACCCGCTCGACGCCGGTTTCTCATCGGCCGCACCGATGCCCCCGTACGGTGGTCACGTGACCTCTCCGATCCGCGAGTACACGACCATCAGTCATCCGACGCCGAATACCCGTGTCTGGCACGAGATCCAGGGCGCCGGGCAGCCGCTCGTGCTGCTCCACGGCGCCTTCTCGGGTGCATCGTCGTGGGGCGGGCAGGTGCCGGCCCTTGTGGACGCGGGGTGGAAGGTGTTCTGTCCGGAGCGTCACGGTCACGGACACAGCCCGGACGTGACCGACGAGTTCCACTACGCGGACATGGCCGAGGAGACGATCGCCTACCTCGACGAGGTGGTCGGTGGTCCCGCCGAGATCGTCGGGTGGAGCGATGGCGCGGTGGTGGGCGTGCTGGTCGCGCTGCGGCGGCCCGACCTGGTCCGGCATCTGGTCCTGATCGGCCAGTACTACAACAGTTCGGGCCGGGCGGTCGGCGGCATCCTCGACGCGCTCGATTCCGCCGACGACGAGCTGATGGAGTTCTTCGCTGCCGACTACGCGTCCGAATCCCCGGACGGGGCAGAGCATTTCCAGGTCGTCCTCGACAAGACGATGGCGATGATCAACTCCGAACCCGAGATCGATCTCGGTGATCTGGCCGCGATCACCGCACCGACGCTGGTCATGCAGGGTGACCGCGACGAGGTGACGCTCGAGCACAGCCGCGACGTCGTCGCCGCCATTCCGGGTGCCCGGCTGGCCGTGATCCCCGGGACGCACCTCATCCCGATCGAGGCGCCGCAGGCGGTGAACGCGGTCCTCGTCCAGTTTCTCGGCGCGGAGTGAGCCGGCGCCCTCAGTCCGGGACCATCGCCGAGAACGCGTCGGCCAGGGTGGGGTAGAGGTCGAGAGTGTCATCCAGGCCCGTCAGCCGCAGGGGCCGAGTGATGGCGGGATGCCCGCCGACGACGCCGAACCGGCCGCCAGCCGGGATTACGGCCGCGTGTGCGGCGAGGAGCGCGGCGATGCCGGACGACGCGAGGAAGTCGGTGGCGGTGAGATCGACGATCAGCCCCCGGGGTTGCTCGCTCACTGCTTCAAGAACTGCGGCACCCAACTGCGGGACGGTGAGCAGGTCGATGCTGCCGTGCACAGTCAGGATTATGAGTTGATCGCGCTGCGTCGAGATCACTGCCAGCGCGCGACCTGCCCGGGACGCGTCCTGGTCATCGTCGACGACCACCGGTTCGAAGCTGTCTGTCCTCATGTAGCCTGCCTCCCTGTTCGCTCGAAGTCGCCCGTCCGTGAGATGGCAGCGCCTCGAGGTCCGCCTGGTGGCGTCGGCAGTTGGCTTCACCGGTGCCTTGGTGTGTCCTCGATATGACGTTCGGCGCCGTCGAAGACGCGGATGGCTGCGTGCCCCTCCCCGAGCACCGCGACATACCCGGCGACAGCTACTGCGCTGATGAGGAGCAGGTACCAGCCGGCAGCGTGATCGAAGGCCAGCAGGTAGAGCGCGGTCAGTGTCGCGGCGCAGATCGCCGCGGGCGGCAGTGCCGGAAGCCATCGTCTGTCTCGCAGGACGAGTATCGCCGCCTGACACTGCACGGCGATCTGCATCAGGGCCAGGAGCGCCCCGGCGCCGGCCATCCCGAGCAACCCCGGCAGTGTTCCGGTGTCGGAGAGGGCCGCAGTCGCGACGGTCGCGAGAATCGCGACCGAGCCGAGGGTTGCTCCGACCGTCGGGGAGGTGAAGCGCGCGAAGTCCTGGTCTACAGAGTTCTCGGGGTTGTCGACGGAAAGGTGCATGACTTCTGTCTAACGCCTGATGCACTTCGGCGGTAGTATGCACAATATTGTCCATATGGACGAGGATGTCCACGCCGACGGCAGGGGTCTGACGATGGAGAACGAGGGCGAGTCCGTTCTGCGCGACCCGGTTCGACGTGCCTACGAGGTGTGCCCCGTCGAGGTGAGCGTCGCCGTGCTCGGCGGTTCCTGGAAGATGACCATCGTCAAGAACCTTCTCGAGGGGCCGATGCGATACGGCGCCCTCGGGCGGGCAGTCGGTCCGGTCACGCCACGAGTGCTCACCCGCCAGCTACGTGAACTCGAATGCGACGGCATCGTGCAGCGCACGGCCTATCCCGAAGTCCCTCCGAGAGTTGAGTATTCGCTCACCGAACAGGGACGGGCGCTGCGCCCCTTCGTCACCGCCCTCAACGAGTGGGGGAAGACCTACGCGACCGAGGTGATCGAACCCAAGGTCGCGCAGCGGGAGAGTGCGGCGAGCTGAGTCGAGGTCGGAGTTGGTCCGAGGAGGTGTCAACACAGCGGACCTCCCGGCGACTGCGGCAACCGCCGCGCCGGCGACCTCCGAGCCACCGAGTCATTGAGCCCTTCGCTCCACGTCACCGTACGAAGCGTCGGGTCTCAGAAGGAATGACCGCTGGGACGAAAGCCGAATCCGGGCTACAACCGGCCGATCTGGAGGACGACGATCTCGAGGTCGAGGCGGTTCAAGAGTTGGCCGTTGCGCGCAACCTCGTCGAAACCTGCGGCGTTCGACCCGGTCTCGGCACCGAGATGGCGACGCGCCTCTCGCTCACCAACTTCGGTTTGCTCGGATTCGCAATGCTCAGCAGTGCGAATGCACGGGAGGCGCTTTGGGTCGCCCCGCAGGCGCTACAGATAGGCAACCGGTTCGTCGACATCAGCGTCGACATGAGTCAGTCGGTCGGACATATCGAGTTGCTTTGACGAGACACCCTGCCCGTCTGAACATGGGCCGCCGAACACTGCATCGACGCCTCGAACAGGAGGGGACAACCTTTCGGGTCCTGACCGAGGAGGTTCGTCATGAGGTCGCGGTCAGCTTACTCGGCGTCCTCGGCCTCACCGTTCAGGAGGCCGCCTCGCGTCTGGGCTACTCGATTGCCACGGCCTTCAGCCGATCCTTCACCTGGTGGACGGGCAACCCTCCCAGTACTTACCGAAGGTGATCCCAAAGTGTTCCGCGGAACACTGTCGACCTCGGGTTGAGGCTCGAGGAATTGTCGGTGCCTGGCGATATCTTGTTGCTGTATTTTCCGTTCGGTTCTGGGGGTTGCGGTGGGGGTCAGTGTTTTTCGTTCAGGTGGGGATGCGTCGTCGATGTTCGATGGTGCGGATCCGGCGTCGTTGTCGGATGAGGTGCTCGAGGGTCGGGTGTTGGGGTATGCCGCTCAGATCACGGCGCTGACAGCAAATTTTCTCGAACTGATCGCGGAACTGGATGAGCGGGAGTCGTGGCGGGGGCCGGGGATTCATTCATTGGCACACTGGTTGTCGTGGAAGGCCGGCATTGCACCGCGAACGGCGCATGAGCAGTTGAGGGTCGCCAAGGCGATACGAGAATTGCCGGCGATCCGCACGGCGTTTCGCGAGGGTCGGCTGACGTATTCGAAGGTCCGCGCCCTGACACGGGTGGCTACGCCGGAGCGGGAGGCGGAGTTGGTGAATCTGGCGTTGTCGACGACGGCTAGTCAGTTGG
>ERZ501011.226-NODE-226-length-17034-cov-10.967371_pt1 | contig 17034 bp, 22 predicted proteins | sample MGYA00248833_ERZ501011 | MGnify/ENA primary metagenome ERZ501011 (study PRJEB25958, sample SAMN03398530) | human skin metagenome | study: EMG produced TPA metagenomics assembly of the Human Skin Microbiome Metagenome (human skin metagenome) data set. | reverse complement strand
GCCTCCTCAATCGTCATGACCCCTCCCATGGCGACTCGTCCAGCCAACCGATCCATGGTCGAGGTGGCCGAGTGGGAGTGAGTGGTGCTCATCGTTCCGGCACCGGCCTGCATCGCCTCGAACATGGCAGCTGCCTCAACGCCACGAACCTCGCCCACCACCAAACGCGAGAGGTTTTGACGCAGTGCCTCCGGAATCAGGTCGGCGACGGTGAACTCGCCCACGCAATGCCCGTCCACTTTCTCTCCTAGCCCCACGGTGGCCTGGAAGGCGACCATATTGTCGCGATCTGGATTGAGGTGAGTGAGCAGTTCATAGTCAGTTTCAAGGGTTCCGAACCGCTCGGTAGGTGGGATAGCGTCAACCAAAGCCCGTAGCAGCGTCGTCTTGCCCGCACCCTGGTCTCCGGCGATGACGATGGACCGACGCGCCAGGACGGCCGCACGTAGCAACACCCCGACGTGGTGGGGCATCATCGCGGTATTGACGAGGTCGTCGATCGTCACCCTCGTCAGGGTGTGGTGGCGAATGACGACCGAGGGCCGGTAGGACAGCCCAAACCCGATAGCGTGCAGTCGATATTGGGATCCCAACGCCACTGTCATAGTGGGGTGAGCGTCGTCAAAAGGCCGAGGCGGGTTAGCCGACTCCCCGAGGAACCGAATCGCCTCGACGAGCTCAGCGTCATCGTCGGCCACTACGGGGCCAGGTTCGCGTCGTCCATCCCCGTACTGCACAAAGACCCGGTCGCAGCCATTGATTTCAATATTCTCCGCGTCTTGGATTTCGAAAAGAGGCTGTAGCCGCCCGTACCCAAAGATGGCATCCATGACCGCGCGGACGTACGCGTCTTTAGTCTGCGCGCTCCACAGGGCTTGCCCCTCAGCCGTCAATTTCTCCGCGTGGGACTCGACAGCCTGCCGCACGATCGACCGGCCAAGCATTCGCACATCATCGCCGCTCAGGTCGACGCCGGTACGTTCCCGATGGGACGCCCGTTCCGACGAGATACGTTCAGATGCCTTCCGACGCAATGAAACGACGGTACGCCAATCAATGTCCTTCGCCTCGAATCGTCGTGGGTTGGGACGAGGAGACACAGCTGCCGGCGATACGTGTGGCGATGGGGAGATGCGGGAAAGCACACCGGCAAGGTCCTTCCCATCATCGAGCGGGACTACCGGAGCGTCCTGTGCATATCGGCTTACTGCATGGTCGATCGTCATGACGCCACTCCCATTGCCGACGTGCTGAGAATTTCAGGTCCGGTGATGGCTTGATCTGCTCGACGGATCCGCTCTCGCATCGACTCCGCCATACTTTGCATACTCGTGACATAATGTCCTCGCGACCAACGCTTTCCCGCTGGTTCCCCGTCAGACAGCACTGCAGCGGCATGGGCGTTAAAAACGACGTCACCGAACACTGGGAGACCAAACTGATGACCGATCTCACGCGAGTTATAAGGGCGACCGGGACCAACAATGACGAGCCCCACGGTCCCGGTGGTCGCCGAGGACATTGCCTCCACTTCCTCAGCTCTCATAGACAGTCCGGCCAGCTGACGCAGCCGAGATCCCGTCACGATTCCGATGAGGGATGCGCGGGAGACGAGACTGCCAGGCAGGGTTTCCGGCCCCAACCGGCCTGCGTCAACAATGACGTCAACCCCTGCCTGACCAAGATCGATCATGGCGCTGGCGAGGCTCGACCACGCTGCTCCCATGAGAGAGGCCTGTCCGAGGTGCCCGTACCCGCTGAGTAACCTCACCATCCGGTCTCCGGAGTCGTGGGGAAGCGGGATAGTCTCCTCCCACATCGTCTGAACTGGGTCAGCACCGTCACGGAATGCTGTAGCCAAGCCAATGAGTCCGGGGCGCGGTGGGATGCGTCCCGTCAGGTATCCCGATTCGATCACGTGTCCCGGGCACGGGTCGGCGTCGACAAGAACGACGTCTCGCGGCCAGGTAAGAGCCAGGCCGAGAGCGGTAGTTGTCAGGCCCGGGGCTCCCCCAGGGCTGGTCAACAGGATGATCGACATCACTGACCCCTTTCGACCAGGGCGATGCGGTCCAGGGAAGCGAGGTCGGCTAGTCGGGCAGCATTGCCGGAATCGACCTCGACATCGACCAACCAGCTTCCATGATCATTCGTCGCCTTGGGTGCCGCGACGACCACAGCGTCGGCCGTTGACAGATTAGAAACAGTCCCCGTGTCCTTGTCGGGGCTGGTTTCTATCACGGTGACGCGGGCGCCAGCGGGTAGGGAGACGGTGGGTAGGCGTCCAGCAGCAAGTTTGAGACCTATCCGTGCGCGCCCTGGTGCCACCCGTAGTTCTCCCACCGAGTGAGACCCGAGAAGTTGTCCTGGTGATAGGTCGACCAGAGCATGACGACCAACGATTTTGTCGAGTTGGGAAGCTGGGATCGTTGCGACGGCCCGATCGACGGCCACTGAAGTCAGCCCAATATCGGCATTGCGGACGATATCTCCCTGCCCTACAGCTCGCGTCATGACAAGAACTTGGTCGCCATGAGAGGCGCGGTGCCAGGCAACAGCTCCCCCCAGGCCGCCTAGGCATGCACATAGCACCCCTATGACGATGAGGCGCGGCGAGCGTCGAAGCCGGGGAGATGGCGTCGTTGCGCGAGCAGATATCGGAGTAGTCGTCACGGACATGGCCGCGAAACTATGCGTCAGCTGAAATCAGCGGCAAGAGACGCACAGAAGATCTGTGGACACCGAAATCGGGGTGTCAGGTGCCACGCGCACACCGCATGCTGTCCACAGCTACCCGCAAATCCTGTGGACAACGCTGGGGATAATGGCGGTATCTCGACATGCTCAGGACCCGCCCGTGATAGGCATCAGGCGGATGATATTCGGGGCCATCGCTCCTCGCACGATATGGCCGCCCGAATCTCGACCCCGCTACGCCAGATGAACCTTGCCAGTAATCGTCCACCCCAACCCGGGATCCACCGCCCCGGCAGTGTCACACACCACAACGGTGGCCGTCACATCGAGCTGCTCAGCGGTCTCGTAGGGATAGTTCGCCCCGACCATGAAGGATTCCCCCAGCCCCAGCACGTACGGCGGCCGCGCGGTCCCGGGGGCGAATGGGGTCGTCACGATTTTGTGAGCCGCATCAGCCCGGGGGGCCAGCACTGACACCAACGGTTGACGCCAAGTCCAGTCCGGGTAGCGTGCGGTGATCGTCACCGTCCCCAAACCCAGATTGATTGGCGCCTTTGACACATTGGTGACGATGTAGCGCACCAACACAATTGACGAGCCCTTGCTCACCACCGGAGTGCCATCTTGCGGATTCACCATGATGGAATCTTCGGGAGCCTTCGCTATTGCCGCTTGGTCCACTTCAATGCGAATACGGTCATCACCAAAGTGCCCCAGCTTCTTTCCTGATCGCGCCACTGGAACAGCCCAGGCCGGGTGCGCGTCAATGCCCTGCGGGACTTTACTTGCCGAAACCGTCGGGGTTGGTTGTGGCTCAGTCAGAGGTTTGAGAGTGCTGCACCCCGATACCAGGGTGCAGGCCAGTAAGACACTCGTGACCACGCCGCGGCGCATATCCTCACCTCCGTCACAAGTCGTCACGCAGCAGAGCCATTGTCACCAAATCCCAGCGACGCCCCTGCCACGATCGTGCCTGCGGAATTCTGCCACATTCTCGGTATCCCACAGCACCAGCACAATGGATCATTCTGCCATTGCCGCTCCACGTAGTCAGAGTCACCACCTGAGCGTCGGTGGTAGCAAAGGTTGCTTCGGTCCACAACCGCAGCGCTCGACGCCCTACACCGCGTCCCCATAAGGTCGGCCGAAACACGACAATCCCGACCTCCCACCAGCCTCCTCCAGTTGGCGGCTCCTCGAACCGGGAGACGAACCCAGCCCGCTGCCCGTCCACAGTGACGACGGCACGGTGACCGCTCATCAGCCCCGAACGCCACTCCTCGGCAAACTCCGCAAAACTACGATCGTCGTCGGGCCCAAAATAGGGACCATCCCACTGTTTCCACTGGGGGTCGACGACCTCAACGTTCCAGTGCCACAACCATTCCAGGTCTTCCTCGACGAGGGGACAGACCTCAACCTTCCTGACCTGTGCAGGGCCGTCACAAGGGGGAACGTCGCGCGGTCGAGTCACGCCCCTATTATTGCCTGCCCAAGACAACTCACCACGTGGCAGGCTGGACCTATGACGACTTCTATAGACGGTACAGCTCTGGTCCTCGAGGGAGGTGGCATGCGTGCCGCCTACACCAGCGCCGTCATCGTCAAGATGCTCGGGCTAGGCTGGAAGTTCCCGCACGTTTCCGGTATCTCCGCTGGGTCCAGCCTCACCGCAAACTACATCTCCCGCGATCCTGAACGTACCCGTCTCAGCTTCACTGACTTCGCTGCGGACCCCCGATTCGGCAACCTCGGTACCTGGCTGGCAGGGCGTGGATATTTTGACGGCGAGTACATCTACCAGCGAACCGCCGAGCCCCATCAAGCCCTCCCCTTTGATTTCCTCACCTTCTGCGCGTCAAGTCAGGCTTTCCGCATCGGCGCGACCCGTACCAGCGACGGCGAGCAGGAATGGTTCACTCGCGAGGATATGAAAACAATGGACGACCTCATGGCGCGGATACGAGCCTCCTCAACCATGCCCGGATTCATGCCGCCGGTAACCATCGAGGGCGTCGAGTACGTCGACGGAGCCTTGGGGACACAGGTGGCATTCCTATCGACGGCGCTCAACTCGACGGCTACGACCGGTTCTTCGTCGTCTGTACCCGGCCTCGCGGCTACGTCAAAAATGAGGTCAAACGCCCTCAGGCGCTTCGACAGTTGTTCCGACGCCGTCCTAGCGTCGCCGAGGCAGCCATCGCACGACCAGCCAAGTACAACGCTACCCGTGAGTTGCTGCGCGACCTCGAGTCAGACGGGAAAGCTTACGTCTTCTATCCACGCGTCATGCCCGTAACCAATAAGGAAAGAAACGTCACAAAGCTACGTCAGGCCTACGCTCTTGGGATGGCCCAGGTGAACGCTGAGCTGCCGCAGTGGCGGGACTTCCTGGGGGTCTGAGCCTCAGCCCTTGACGGCCTGGGATAGCGCCTCGATTGCTCGGTCATTCTCCGCGTCCAACCCGATCGACAGACGAATCCCCTCCTCGCTCCAGCAGCGTGCGAAAACGCCGTGGGAAACCATCACCTCGTCGATCCGATCGGTGTCGTCACCCGTGGCCAACCACAGGAAGTTCGCCTGGGACGGCACGATCTTCCAGCCCTGGCGGGTCAGTTCGTCAAAGACCCGGGTGCGCTCGGCGACGATCCGGTTAACCCTCTCGTTGAGCTCGTCCTCGGCTGCCAAGGAAGCGATCGCGGCCTGCTGGGCCAGGGTGGTCACCGTGAAGGGAGTGGCGACACGTCGCAGGTCGTCGCTGATCTCGGGGGTGGAGATGGCGAAACCAATACGCAGCCCGGCCAGCCCGTAGGCCTTGGAGAAGGTCCGCAGCACGACGACGTTGGGGTGATCTTCGAGAAGAGTGAGCCCATCCACAGCGGCATCGTCCCGGTTGAAGTGGCAGTAAGCCTCGTCCATGACGACGACCACGTTCTCCGGCACCCTCGCTAAGAACTCCACCACCTCATCGGTGTGCAGGACGGTTCCAGTCGGGTTGTTGGGGGTACATAGGAAGATCACGCGGGTACGGTCGGTGATCGCGTCAGCCATAGCGTCAAGGTCGTGACGCAAGTCGACGGTCAGCGGCACCGGGATCGGAGTGGCCCCGGCAACTTTGGTGAGGATCGGGTAGGCCTCGAAGGACCGCCACGGAAAGATGATCTCGTCACCGGCACCAGCCAAGGCATGCATGAGCTGACTGGCTACCTCCGTCGATCCAGCCCCCACCGCCACCTGGCTCACGTCGACGCCGAAGTGACCGGCGATGGTCGAGCGTACTTCCTCGGCACTCATTAATGGGTAACGGTTGAACCTCGGCAGTGTGCGGGTGACGGCCTCGACCACACTCGGCAGTGGTTCGAAAGGGTTCTCGTTGGATGACAGCTTCACAGCGTTCTCGCCGTGACTTGCCCCTTGCTTGTAGAGCGGTAGTCCTCGAACAACATCGCGTCGGTCCTGACTCACGTCATCCTCCCATTCAACGTTCGCTAGAACTCTTTCACACTCCCCCGACAGTCGTTGTCTCGATGCTCTACCACATCTGGCACGGACCAGCCACGCTGTACTTGGCCCCGATCCTTCGGCTGACCCCCTCGGGTGATACCAGTTGTTTATGTATCAAAACCCGCTGCAGCCCTGCTGGCCCTGACGCTTGCCTTAGCAGTGCCTGCTACCGCATCCGCCTCCCCAACCACATCTCCATCCCCCACTGCTAGTGGCAACAGCGACTTGAGACCCGAACAGGGTTCCGCCAAAGTCGCATCCAAAGCCGCTTCCTTCACATCGCAAGTAGACGATCCTCATTATTCATCCAGTCATGCTGGAAGTGTCAATGTCCATGGATGGTGGCTAGATGATCATGACAACTTTACCGGGATGAAGGCCCGAGTTACGGTTTATCTGTGGGCCAAAAAGGGGTCGCAGTGGGTCCAAGTGAACAAGATTCCTACCAAGAAGAATCCGGTGACTGTCTATGCCGGGGGAGGCGGCGGCAAACGAGCCTCAGGATCAGTATCCTGTCGTAGCCACAAACCTACTTGGTATCACGGACAAGTTGATGTAGACATTATTGACGCCATCGACACATCCAATCGACCCAACTCGCATGACGTGGAATTAAACTGTCAACCATGGTAAAAGAACAACGCCCATGCATCATCGGCAACGTAGCCATCAGCACAACGCTCCACCTCGCACCCAACGACATCGGAGCATTCACCGACACCGATGAACTACGCATCCTCATGGAATCAGCCCAATCCCACGGCTACTTCAACCCACCCCCACTAGAAAACCGGGAATACCTCATAGAAGAACCCATCGGAGTAGTCGTATCCGACACCAGCCAACCCGAATATCTCACCCTACGCCTAGACTCTCACCCCGAGCACCACATCCTCGGACGGCCCGGCATGAAAATCATGCTCGTCCTCGCCGATGCCCTCCGACTCATAGGGTTATCCACTCCCCAAAGCATCGACGTCGAATGCGTCTATTTCAACCCCCGCGACTGGGATCTCCTCAACCCAGAACCCGATGACCACATACATATGATCGGTACCCTCAGCCGCGAGGTCTGCCGATGGATGTCTCCTCACCTCACCCACACCTGGCACGCCACCGCCACCACCAACCCCGACCTCGACCCTCACCTGGCACAAAACACCATCAACCGCTGGTTCCCACCAGACTTCGAATACCCCTGGCTAGGACACACACCCCAAGCCCACCAAGAAACCCTCACCTGGCACATGCCCGACGACATCACAGCCCTAGGCTGGCTATTCGACCTCATCACCCTCCTCCAAGGCCAACCACCACAACACATCCACGCCACCCCAAACGAACAAAAAATCCGACCCTGGTGAACCCATCACAAACACAGATATAAATCAGGGAACTCGAATATCACCTGCACGATCACAAGTACCTCACATCTCCTCACACGGTGAATAGGAACACTCTCTTTGAGAGTCATACTCTCTATTAACCTTCTAGCAGCATGACCTACTCGAGAACGAAAAGGTGCCCCCGGCCTCCACAAAAGTTTCCCCGCCCCAACAGGACACGATTGAACAATCGATACCCCCTCAATCACGAAGGTGGTCTGGGCGCGACGGTAGTAACCCGGCCGCCCGCGATTGCGGTCTCCTGACCATCCATGACATCGATCGTGATGCTGCGTGTGTGGGGATCCATCCCGATCATGACCGGACCTAGAGTGGTACTGATCCTTGCCCTCCTGCGTTCGGCGTTGACGGTGAGCATAGGAAGGCATAGCTACTTCGGGTGGCACATTCCTCTCTTGAGCCTCTACCGATCCGGCAGTGCCCAGGATCGCGCAAACAAAATGAAAGCCTCACCCCCCGAAGTGGGCAGCCGAATAGGAGGCGACGGTCTTGGGCACCTAAGACTCAACATGGCCGCCGGATCCTGCAAGAGATTCTCTAGGTAGCCGAGAGTCGTGCGTTCCTCGGAGCTAGTCAGTCAGCGACGTAAACCCTGCTTCCCGCAACCCGGAAAGCGTCAAGCGTTACCTGAGGCGCATCTCGCGTGGTGACCAAATCGTCGATGTCCTCGATGTCGCCGAAGCGAAAACTTGAGGTTCGTGAGAGCTTGTCACCCGTGGCAGCCAAAACGACCCGGGCCGAGGACGCGAGGATGGCGCGTTTCACCTGGGCATCTTGATGCGTCGTGACCGTCAGACCCATGGCAGGAGAGGCAGAACATGTGCCGACGATGGCGACATCAGCCCGGAACTCACCCAGTGCACGCAAACATGAAGCAGCCGCGTAGCGCAGGCTCTCGGGCATAAGCGTTCCATCCGGCGTGCTCACGGTAGCCACGCCGCCTTCGCCCAGGGGCAGCGCGGCGCGCAACGAGAGACACAAAGCCGTGATGGGGCGTTCCTGAAGGGCCTGCGCCACGGCAACCATGGTCGAGCCGTTGTCGATGATCACGGACATGTCGTCAGTCACGAGGCGGGAGACCAGCTGAGCTATGGCAGTCTTGCTTTCAGCATTCTCGGCCGACCGCAGGGAGTAAGGCATCGGCGTGCCGCGCAGGTTCACCGCCACTGCCCCGCCATGCACCTTGCGCAACTGTCCGTGGCCTTCAAGGTCGGTGAGGTCACGGCGGATCGTCGCCGGCGAGGCGCCGGTGAGCTCCACGAGTGTATCCACCGAGGTCGGTGAGGTCCCGAGAGAGTTGATGATCATTTTCTGGCGAAATAATCGTTGCATATGATTATTTAATCATGCACGCTAGTGGCGTGGCTCATATATGGCAGCGAATCTGGGCCGTCCTCAGCACCAAGGGCCTGGCCATCACCGCAAGCGTGTGCCGCCAGTTAGCCGGGCAGGACGGAGATAACAATGACACGCACTGATCCACGACTGGCCGACTTCAGGCGGTCCTCTTCGACATGGACGGGACGCTGGTGGACTCCACCGTAGCCGTCGAATCCGTCTGGTCGGCCTGGGCTGAACGGAACAGCATCCCCACCGCTGATGTCCTGGCCTGGTGTCATGGCCGGAACGTGGCCGCGACCATCACCCATTTCCTGCCCCATATCACCCCGGAAACCCTCCAGAGCATGGTGAGTGCCCAGCTAGACCAGGAGTGCACACAGCTCGACAGCGTAAAGCCTGCGGTCGGCGGCCGGGAACTCCTCATCTGGCTCGACGCCCACCGCATCCCGTGGGGCGTCGTCACCAACGCGCCGCGGCGACTAGCGCTCGCCCGACTCGGCGCAGCCACCATCGACCCACCACTCCTGGTCACCCTCGAGGACGTCGAGCATGGCAAGCCGGCGCCCGACGGTTACCTCCATGGAGCCCGCTCCTGCGGTGTCGCGCCAACCCGAGCGTTGGTCGTGGAGGACTCTGCGTCCGGCCTCGCGGCAGCACGCAGCGCCGGCACCGTAGTCGTGGCTGTCGGAGGACGCAGGGATGCCGACGTCGTATGTCACGACCTTGTCGACCTGCACCGCCTACTCGTCCAGATACGTTCCAAGTAGCCTGATCGAGAGAGCAGAAGACCGTGGACGTCACAACTTTGCAAACTCAGGGTGAGCGAGCGGTAGCCACCAGCGCCCACACCATCGAACCGCCAGTCCATGACGGGGCGGGACGCTGGCCGCTGAGTATCGTCCTGATGCCTCCACCACCTGCAGAGAGCGTTCTGGCCGCCTTAACACAGGAAGCTATCTACCTCGCCGGGACAGACCACTTGCACAGTGGGGCTGTGGGCTGTGCACATGTCACCGTCCGGGCGCTAGAGAACCGGCGACCAGTACCACCACAAGATCCATTCGCGGTCAGTTGCGCGAGCGCGCTTGACCGAGCTTGTGCTCACCACGCGCCCTTGTTCATGAAACTTGAGCGCCTCCTAATAACCCCCGGCGGCGTTCTTGCGCTCCTGCATCCCACCAGCCCGGACGCCGATGAGTTCCGCACCTACACGCTCGGCCACGAGCTCAGACCCAACGCCTACCGAGAAGGCATCCTAAGCCCCCGAGATCTCTGGTACGTGTCCCTGCTCCACTTCCGCGGCCCCATCGAGCACCCCAAAGATCTCGTGACCTGGAGCCACCAACAACTCGCTCCAATCACATGGGCCTTCCCCGATGCGGCGCTGTGTACCTACGAAATTACTACCACGGCGATGCGCCCCCGCATCCGCCACACGGCCGCGTTCGGGCGGGCGATCTGACCGCACTACTTTAATGCGACCAGTGGAGTGGGTGGCAGGCAGAGTCAGTAGCCCCGGCCGTGTTGCTCGCGAGAGACCGTCGTGTCCTGATGAAAGCGGGCCCGTCAAGGCGACGTGAAACAGGGCCTCCATTCCTCTGAGAGAGATCTCTAGCGATCATCTGAGGGGTTGTGCTGTCAGCAATAGAAGGTGGTTCCTCGTTCAAACAGCAAGAACTCGCTGGTCTCTGGTGCAGCACCCGGGAGCGATAGATCAAGTCGCCCTGTTCCAGGTCACGCATGATGCCCCACAGAAAGCAGTCCGTGACCTAGATGTACTCGGCAGTGACGCCGTGGGCGCGGGCTACTCCCACAGCGACCTCCGAGAGAAGTTTGAGAAGTCGGTAACGGCCCTGCGAAGGGCAAGCACGCAGAGTCGACGCAACAGTGGCATGTCCAGAGGTGACGACAACGGGGTCGAAGACATCGAACCATCGAGCGACCATCGTCTGAAGAGCCAGCACAAACTCAGCTGCAGCTGGCACTTGAGACCAGGCTCCGGCATGCCATGGAGCTCATGCCGCAATACGACAAGGCCATCTCCCAAGGTGGCCTAAGACTATGTGGCTCACGCCTCCTCACCCCCTGTTAGGTCTCTCACCTTGCCTAAACATGACCACAGGGTGAATGCGTGTTCACTTATTGGACACGCAGAGATAAGGTGGCGCTATCCCTACGAATTTTTTGTCGAGAGGCCAATGGTCGTAGTGGACAACTCACATGATGCCAAAATGCTATGGGTCCAGCAGTGTAGCGATTATAGCGATCAAGTCATCGCCAGGAGAACTTCGCTCTATCTACAATGTCACGATAAACTATCACAAATAGTGGAAGACAAAGCCTATTAGATAGCCGACAATGGACGATCTCAAGTAATAACAGGCCAGATACGTGCCTGAAGCTTCAGCACGATCAGCGTTCACCGAGGCACCCACCCGGAGACAACGGAGTAAGCGATAAAGAGTCCGAGATGAACACCGCGCCGCTGAGGATCGTCCGAGAGCGGCCCTAACGCGTCACGACCGTGCCCGTACAAGCCGAAGCAACCGTCCCAAAAAGTACAGAAGGAAGATGCCACCGACTCCCGATTGGGAACAATGGAACGGAGCAGTAGTTAGACGGTAGCCAAGGAAGTCATAAACGGAAACGAACGTCCCCATAACTAAAAAGGCCACCAAAACAATGGTGCCTTACGTGAATCGCACCAATGATCGAGGACGGCTTGCGTCTCGGTGCGAAGGTGAACCGCTTTCGGGACGAAGCGCCGTTCCTGTAGAATGTAGCCAGACCAGCAGCCACCAGGGCAATGAGAGCGGTTACATAACCAGGACGCCCTTTCCTCAACCCTTCTGGCAAGACTCCGGATGCTGGCTCTTCCTCAGTGGCACGCCCTTAACCATTGTCTACCCACTCGACAGCATCACATGGATATTTGCTTATCGAGAAATTTCATGAATTCATGATACGATGACATTGACCGCAGTTCTGTGAACAATTCCCGATCGTAAAGAACGCTGATAAGCGGCTGATAGAACCTCACGAAATCATCGTAGTCCCCCTCATTGATGGCAAGCAGGAGAACCAAGCTCACATCCGACGTTTCCCAGTTGATTGGAGTTGAAGGTATGAGGACCGCAATTTTTGTTTCATACGCCAAAAAATTCATTGCGTGTGGCACTGCGAACGTTCGGAAGAAGACCGTGGATGAGTACCCTTCCCTCAGAAAAACACTTTCTCGAAAGGCGTCGGGAACAATGCCATTCCTCTCCATCGATCCACACATGAAGTCGAGAGTTTCACGCCACGAGTCGAAGGATCTTCCGGTGAAGAACAGTGTGGGATCGAGAAAACGTTTCATCGCGCTGGCAGTGGCAATCCGCGACTTCTTCTCACTGGCCCTCAGGAGCGCAGAATCGATCGCCGACAGATCGAGATCCAACATCAACGCGCTGATGGGAACACAGGTATGACGGTGCGACGGTTCTTCTGTCGTCGATATCACGATGTCGCCATCGCACGTATCCGCTTCCGCGACAGATGAAACGATGTCCACAATCCTCATTCGATCCGCGAAATGGTCGACCAGTCCGGCTAGCAGAACATCACGGAGTGCCTGGTAACGAGGACAGACAACCACTGCCGTGACCAAATTCGGATTCGGCGCAGGCTCGGAATACAGGCCAATATAGATGGCCAACAGCCCAATCTCGTCATCCGTGAAGAAAATTCCCAACAGCCTTGAAAGCTTGTCAGCCAAATATACAGCGGCGTCATAGAGGAATGGTGACCGTGATCTCAATGACTCACGCAGAGTATTGCGAAAATAGAGCATTGAAGGAGCGTGGGCCATGTAGTCGCCCAACGTGTTTCGAAACACTGCCGTACAGCTCTTCCTTCGCGATGACCAAACCGAAGTGTTCAACCGTGTCATCCAGACACCTGCTCACCGTCGAGTAAATGTCACAGGAATCAGAGTGATGATCAAATTCGCCATGCCCAAATCCGAGGGTCGCACCAACGATGGACCTCAAGTAGACGTCATCAGCAGATGACAGTGGGCGTTCGGGGTACAACTTCCGCAATCCAACCAGCAACTGATCGCACAACATCTCAGATTGGTTGCCCATCATCAGATCTGTCGCCGCGTTGTCCTCGATCGGAAAGCTGTACCGCTGTACGCATATTGCGATGTTCACGACCATATTGCTGAGTCGTATGTCGTCAATTTCCAGGTAGTAATCACGTAGCGTTTCGACGACCAAGTTCTCGATATCACTCAGTCTGACATCTGGCAGGTACCTATTTATTTTATCATTCTGGCCAACAACGGCATCCATGGCCGTATTTACGAGGCTTCTCAAGAAATTGCGGAAGTAAATCTCGTTTCCATCAAGATGAATCGATGACCCCTTCAACGACAGGTGCAACGAATGGTCTTCGAACTGCGGCTTCAAACGTTTCAGTGACGCTTTTATGACGGACTCGCTGAGATAGCAATCACGCATGACGTCATAGATCGTGGTGTCGGGAGTGTCGAGCAGATACAGAAGTATCCGTTCGTGGTGCTCGAGCTGAGTTGAAAATTCTGAATTCCTTGCAACGACCCCGGTGTACACGGACTGCTCCACCGAGTATCCGTTCGTCGTTGACTCAATAATATTATCTCGGCTAATCCCATTGATCCGCGCAATATCGTATCTGAGCGTCCTCGTGCTGACACCAAGGAGTCCTGCGAGGTCGGTCCCTTTGATAGGGTGATCGACCTCGCTGAGCAGCTGTAGCAACAGGGCCTGCCGCTGTGAAAAACGAATCAATAGAGAACACCTGACATCGACGTACCATCACTGGAGCGACACATCATGTCACAGATTCTTGTGCGGCGAAATTCGAGTTTTGCCGCGACACTGGCAATGGCGTGTTTCCCGCTGGACGGCAACTAATCTGATCCGCACCCCTGGAACCGATGGGGCATGAAATGCTCATCGACCTCAACCATCATTGTCTTCCACGAAGGGTCCTCGTTGGCCCGTACCGACGATGAAACCGGCACCAACACATCGCACCGCGGCGAAGACAGGAGGCTACTTAATGGCCGAGATGATGAACGCTGCACTGATGTATGGACCTGGCGACATTCGCGTCGAGCAGATGCCGAAGCCCACGTGCCCTCCCGGAAGGTTCGTTCTGAGGGTCGATGCCGTGGGACTGTGTGGTTCAGACATTCGCAATCTCACGACGGACTCCCGGAAGGGCGACTACCCCTTCATCTACGGCCACTATGGCGCAACAAGTGTTCAGGTCCAAAAGGCATTCGAACTAGTCATTAACGACAAGTTCCCCGCCGAGCAGGTCATCAGCAAAGTTTTGCCACTGAGTCGGATCAACGACGCTATCGAATTCACCCGTACCGGCGAGGCACTGAGGGTGGTCCTCGTACCCGATGGAAAGGAAAGTGAACACCATGGCAAGTGAAGTCAAGGTTCTCGTCGCATGTGGCTCAGGAATCGCAACATCCACGGTCGCTCAGGAAAAGGTCAAGGAGATCCTGCGGGATGCCAAAATTCCCGCAAAGATCACCAAAGGGACTGTGGGACAGCTGCCAGTTCTCCAGAACGGTGTCGATGTCATCATGCTGACGACCCGCTACGGCAAGCCGTTGAACAAGCCCGTCATCCAGGTGTTCGGTCTCATTTCGGGCATCAACGAAGACGCGGTGGCAGAAGAAATCATCTCCACGTGTCGAGATATCTTGAACCAGTCATGATATTCTAGGAACACTCAATAATGTCAATTATCAAAGGCATTCTTGACGTCGGCGCCGTGGTTATCCTGCCGATCGTGATGCTGATTCTTTGCCTGATCTTCAGGATACCTTTCGGTAAGTCCCTCAAGGCCGGTCTGATGATCGGTATCGGATTCTCCGGGCTTTCCCTCGTCATCGGATTCCTGATGACGTCTGTGCAGTCGGCAGTGGATTACTACCGGCACATGGGCGGAGGATTCACGACTGTTGATGTCGGCTGGGCAGCAGTCGGCGCGGCTTCATTCGGAGTACCCTTTGCCGCTCCTGCCATCCTCCTTGTCGTCCTCATAAATGTTGTCATGATCCTCGCGAAAATGACGAACGTACTCAACGTCGACATCTGGAACTTCATCCATTTCTTGGTCCCAGGAACGCTGGCCTATGCACTAACGAACAACGCATGGATCGGATTAGGTGTCGTCTTGGTGCTTTCGGTCATTGACCTCATCGTCGCTCAGCATATCGCACCAAAATGGCAAGAATACTACGGCCTCACAGGGACAACATGTTCGACTCTTTCCTACATCACGTCAGCATGGCCCATTGCGATCGGATTGAACTGGGTCATCGACAAAATCCCCGGAGTTCGTAAGATCGACATCTCCATGGAGAAATTCGGCGACAGGCTCGGATTCTTCGGCGACACCGCCTTCATCGGCCTCATCGTTGGTATCTTCCTGGGACTCATGACCCGTCAACCTTGGCAGGGTGTCCTCGTCATGGGTATGGGAATCGCCACCGTTCTGGTACTCCTACCTCGAATGGTCTCGGTCATGATGGAGGGCCTGTCGACGGTCGGTGAAGGTGCGAAGACCTTCATGAAGCGTCACCTCGGAAAGAACAAGGACGGCAGCGAACGCGAGCTCAGCATCGGCATGGATGTCGCTCTGGCACTCGGTGACCCGGCGGCCATCACCATCACCGTTCTCATGATCCCGCTGTGCATTGCCTTCGCATTCATTATCCCCGGAATGAACTACTTCCCAGTCGGCATGCTTACCGTGATCGTCTACATGATGCCGATGATCTGCCTGGCTTGTAACGGAAACATGTTTCGCTCTCTCATCATTGGGGCGATCTACATGTTCTTCGTCGAGTGGGGTGCCAGCTTCTTCGCACCGGAGGCTACTGCGATGATGCATGCCACCGGCGTTCATGTCTCCGGGTCTGTGACTGATGCGTTCTTCGGGTACAACCTTCCCAACATCATCATCTCGGCGATCCATCGGATGTTCTGATCCGGAACAGCGCAGTATTTTATGGCCATTTCTGATCCCGTGAAAGCAGTAACAACATGAGCGTACTTCTGAACACCGATCTGATAAGTGTGAATATCGAGGCCCCCGACCGCAATCAGGTCCTGACGGTCATGGCTGACAAACTTAATGGAGTCAGAGTGGCCAAGGAGGGATTTCTGGATGCTTTGTTGAAACGGGAGGAGATCTATCCGACCGGCCTGCCAATCAGTTGCGGTGTCGCCATCCCTCATACCGATCCGCAGTATGTCACGAGGGATGCCTTGGCTGTCACAACCCTGCATACACCGGTCCTCTTCGGTCAGATGGGAGGATCGGAAGAAGATGAGGTTCCAGTGTCCGTCGTCATTCTCATGGCTTTATCGAACGCGGACGATCATCTGAATATGCTCCAAAACATTGTGAAATCCATTCAGGATGACAATCTTATGCAAACGATCAGAAGCGCTACCAAACCTGAAGAGGTCGTTTCTATCGTCAGGCCGCTGATACCCGCTGATACAGAGGATTCCTGACTACAGCGGAACTGAATTGAATTCAAGATTGCTCAGCGCGACATCATACTACGGCAAAGAATGCGCTTGTGCCGGTTATGATGTCGCGCTGTATAAATAACACTTGGTCTTGATTTTTCAAGATACAAGGGTGATTACAAAGACGGCTTCGTCATAGAAGTTGTTTTTGGAAAGGCTGAAAAATGAACAACAAGAGCACTGACGAACCCCTCGTCGTCGCCATCGATTCGTCGACCCACTCTCCCAAAGCCGGTCGTACCACTTGGTCGGTGTAGTCCGCCTTCATCGCGGCCTCTACCGCGGTACGAATCCTTTGCCAACCACGCCCGAACTCCAAAGGCCCCCAGACAGACATGGCACACAAACGGGAGCACATTGCCGATGCGACGCCCCTAAATGTAACAATCCCCCTTGTCACCAAGAGGGTTCGCACTGTGGGCCTAACTGGACTTGAACCAGTGACCTCCGCCTTATCAGGGCGGCGCTCTAACCGACTGAGCTATAGGCCCAAA
>ERZ501011.225-NODE-225-length-17045-cov-11.329429_pt1 | contig 17045 bp, 17 predicted proteins | sample MGYA00248833_ERZ501011 | MGnify/ENA primary metagenome ERZ501011 (study PRJEB25958, sample SAMN03398530) | human skin metagenome | study: EMG produced TPA metagenomics assembly of the Human Skin Microbiome Metagenome (human skin metagenome) data set. | reverse complement strand
GCGAGTGGCGGCGCGCCGATCGGGGCGTCGACGCTGCTGGCGGCGCTGCGGCCGGCGATCCGTGAGTTCACCACGCCGCCAGCACGAACGCGAGCGGGTACAGCGCCGTCAGCACGCTGAACGCGGTGACCGACGACAGCACGATCGCGTCGGCGATGACGCCCGGGCGCCGAAAGGCGCCGTGCCTGACCCGCTGGACGAACGACACGACGAGACCCGCGCAGGCGACGATCGTCATGAGTACTCCCACGCCGAAGGCGACGAGAGCCGCGACCCCGTACCCGTCGGCGGGTTCGCCCGCCATGGCGTGCCCGAGGGCGAGAAGGAAGAGCACCGCGGCCGTGGCGAACGCCACCCACCCGATCGTGTTGGCGGCCCACGACGTCAGCGATGCGCGCAGGCCCGGCCGACCGGGAGGCGCGGGCGGGACGACCGGGTCGACGGGCACGAAGCCGGCGGGCGTGAAGCCGGCGAGGTCGTGGGCTGGGCGCACGAGGCCGACCGGGGTGAGAACGGCGGGGTCCTGCGGATTCGAGTTCGTGTACATGGTGACTTCCGGTGGATGCGGCGGTTCGGGATCAGCGTCGGGGTCCACTCAACCGTCCTGCCCGACGCCGCACATCGGTGTGACTACTCAGACCATCTCCGCAGAACGACGCGCACCTCACGCCGGAGGCAGCCGGGACGAACCGCACCCGGCGATCTGGGACAATGGTCGACGATGACTTCCCCTGCTCTGACCGCGACCGTGGATCTCGGCGCGATCGCCCACAACGTCGGCGTGCTGCGCGCCGCTTCGGGCGCTGACGTGATGGCGGTCGTGAAGGCCGACGCCTACGGCCATGGCGCCCTGCCGGTGGCCCGCGCCGTGCTCGCCGCCGGCGCCGCCGAACTCGGGGTCGCGCACCTCACCGAGGCCGCCGCGCTCCGCGCCGCCGGCATCGACGCCCCGATCACCGCGTGGCTGCACACGCCGGGAGCCGACTTCGCCGGAGCGATCGTCGACGGCATCGACATCGCACTCTCGTCGATCTCCCAGCTCGACGCGGTGATCGCGGCGGCACACCGCACCGGCCGGTCCGCGGTCGTCACCGCGAAGGTGGACACCGGCCTCAATCGCAGCGGCGTCGCGGTGGACGAGTGGGCGGATTTCGCCGAGCGGGTGGCGAAGGCGCACGTCGACGGCTCGGTGACCCTGCGTGCGGCGATGTGCCACCTCGCGCGCGGCGACGAACCCGAGCACCCGCTGAACGACGCGCAGGCGCAGCGACTCGACGCCGCGGTCGCCGACCTGGCCCGCCTCGGCGCTGCACCGCAGGTGGTCCACATCGCCAATTCGCCTGCCGCGCTGACCCGTCCGGATCTCGCCCGCGACCTGGTACGGCCGGGGATCGCCGTCTACGGCCGGACCCCGGTACCGGCACGCGGCGACTTCGGGCTGATCCCGGCGATGACCCTGACCGCGACCATCGCGCTCGTGAAGAAGGTCGCCGCGGGGCAGGGTGTGTCCTACAGCGAGACGTGGATCGCGCCGCGCGACACGGTGGTGGCCGTGGTCGCCGCGGGGTACGCCGACGGCGTGCCGCGACTGCTGTCGGGCCGGATCCGGGTCCGGATCGGCGAGCGGATGTTCGACGGGGTGGGCCGGATCTGCATGGATCAGCTGGTCGTCGACCTCGGACCCGACGGCGCGGGTGTCCGCGAGGGCGACCAGGCCGAACTGTTCGGCACCGGCGCCTCGGGCGGCCCCACCGCGAAGGACTGGGCGGACGCGATCGGCACCATCGACTACGAGATCGTCTCCCAGGTCGGGACGCGCGTGGTCCGTCGTTACCTCGGCGAGAGGCAGGTCGGGCTCGCCGCCGAGACAACGGCAACCACGAAGTCTATGGGGACCGGACAGTGAGCGAGGCAGCAGTGGTGGAATCCGACCGGGTCGGACTGCTGGCCGGGGTGGCGGGGATCGCCGCCCTGGGCGGCATGGCAGCCGTCGGGGCAGCGCGCAACATCGCCCGCAAGAGCGTGGTGGGCCGGCCGGACCCGCACGCCGATGTCGATCTCACCGCGCTCTACCGCGAGCGGGGGACCACGGTCACCGCCGACGACGGGCTGGATCTCGCGGTGCGGATCGTCGACCTCGGGACGGTGTCGGAAGGCTCCGTGCCCGACCTCACGATCGTGTTCGTGCACGGCTTCAGCCTCCGGCTGTCGAGCTGGCATTTCCAGCGCGAGCAACTCGCCGCCGAGTGGCACGATCGCAACTACCGGCTGGTGTTCTTCGATCACCGGGGGCACGGGGAGAGCGACCCGGCCCCGACCGAGACCTGCACGATCGCGCAGCTGGCCGACGACGCGGCAGCGGTGATCCGTGCCACCGTACCTGTGGGACCCGTTGTCCTCGTGGGTCATTCGATGGGCGGGATGACGCTGATGGGGCTCGCGCGCCGGCACCCGGCATTGTTCTCGTCGCACGGTCCGGTCGCCGGGGTGGCGCTGGTGGCGACGGCGTCGCGCGGTGTCACCGACGCCGGACTCGGTGAGGGACTGCGCAATCCGGTGGTGGATGCCTTCCGGATGAGTGTGCGCCGCGCGCCGCGCCTGGTCCAGGCGGGCCGCGGACTGACCCGCGCCGCCCTCGAACCGGTGCTGGTCGCGGCGAGTTTCGGGCCGACGTTCTACAGTCCGGCCCTCGGCGCCGCGGTGGACACGATGATCCAGAGCACGCCGATCGAGACCATCGTGAACTTCTTGCACGCCTTGGAGATCCACGACGAGTCGACCGCCCTGCCGGTGGTCGCCCAGGTGCCGACCACGGTCGTGTGCGGAGACCGGGACCGGCTCACGCCGTTACGCAACTCGGTCCGGATGTACTCCCAGCTGGGCGCCGATTCCCGCCTGGTCGTCGCCAAGGGCGCCGGCCACATGGTCCAGATGGAGGAGCCCCGGCTCGTCAGCGACGCGATCGCCGAACTGGTGGATCGCGCGCGGATCGCTCTGCCGGCCCCCCGTCGGCGCTGGTGGAAGCGAGGCCGCCGATGAGCGGCGTGGGTCCCCGCGGTACGCGCGACCTCCCCGAGGTCGACGACACCGAGGCCTTCGGCGCCGAGCTGGCGTCGACCCTGTCCGCAGGTGACGTGGTCATCCTCGACGGTCCGTTGGGCGCGGGAAAGACGGCGCTGGCCCGCGGGATCGGTGCCGGTCTCGGCGTCGAGGGGCGGGTGACCTCGCCGACGTTCATCATCGCCCGCGAGCACCGGCCGGGCCGGCCCGACCGCCCGGGGATGGTCCACGTCGACGCCTATCGGCTCGGCGGTACGGGAAGCGGGTCCGGGATGCTCGACGAACTCGATGCCCTGGACCTGGACTCCGACCTGGACGAGGCGGTCGTCGTCGTCGAGTGGGGCGAAGGTGTGGCCGAGCGGCTCGCCGACCGGCATCTGGTCGTGCGGCTGCGACGGGACACCGAAACCGATGTGCGACACGCCGAGTGGGAGTGGGTGAGCGCGGAATGAGTCAGGGTCTGGTGCTGGCGGTCGACACCGCCACCGATTCGGTGGTGGCCGGAGTGGCCGAACTGCGCGACGGTGAGGTGCGCGTGCTGGCCGAACGGGTGGTCGCCGACCACCGACGGCACGCGGAACTGCTCACCACCCTGGTCGCCGAGTGTCTTGCCGAATCCGGCACGGCCCGAACCGAACTGACCGCGGTTGTCGTCGGCTGCGGGCCCGGGCCGTTCACCGGACTCCGGGTGGGGATGGCGACCGGCGCCGCCTTCGCCGACGCGCTGGGGATACCGGCGTATGGCGTGTGCTCCCTCGATGCGCTTGCCGTCGACGCCGGTCCGGACGACGCAGGATCGCGGGCTCTGGTGGTGACCGACGCGCGCCGGCGCGAGGTCTACTGGGCGCTCTACGAGGGTGGCCGCCGTGTGCGCGGCCCCGAGGTGACCGCGCCCGCGGTGGTCGCCGAGGAGCTCGCCCCCGATGTCGCCGGGGGGCGGATCGGTGCGGTGGCGGGTTCTGCGGCCCACCTCGAACTCGCCGGCTGGACCGGTGATCCACCCGCGACCGGCGTGCCGACCGTACGCGGGGTGGTCATGGCGGCTGCCGCCGACATCGTCGCGGGCGCCGAACCCGAACCCCTTGTGCCGCTGTATCTACGACGCCCCGACGCGGTCGAGCAGAAGGCCCGTCGGGCGGGTGCGGCGCGATGACCACACCGGAGCTGGTCATCGACGCGCTCACCTTCGGTGACATCCCGCGCTGCGCCGCGCTGGAACGGCGGATGTTCGCCGACGACTCACCCTGGCCCGCCGCGGCTTTCCGCGCCGAACTCAACGCCCCGTACAACACCTATTTCGCGGCTCGGGAGCGCCTCGGCGCCGACGTCATCGGTTACGCCGGGATCTCCACGCTCGGGCAACCCGACGCCTGGGAGTGCGAGATCCACACCATCGCCGTCGATCCGGACCATCGGGGACGGGGAGTGGGCCGGGCGCTGCTCGAGGCCATGCTCGCCGTCGCGGACGAGAACGACGCCGCGGTGTTCCTGGAGGTACGCACCGACAACGAGGTGGCGATCGGGCTGTACTCACATCACGGGTTCAGCACCGCGGGTCTTCGCCGCAACTACTATCAGCCGTCCGGCGCGGATGCCTACACGATGTTGCGGCTCCCGGTGTCGGGCCGGCCGCTCGAACCGGAGGAGGGCCCGGCGTGATCGTTCTCGGCATCGAAAGCTCCTGCGACGAAACGGGTGTCGGCATCGTCCGGTGGACGCCGGGCGACGGCGACACACCCGGATTCGCGACGATGCTGGCCGACGAGGTCGCGTCGAGCGTGGACGAACACGCCCGGTTCGGCGGCGTGGTCCCCGAGATCGCCTCCCGAGCGCACCTGGAGGCGATCGTCCCCACGATGCGTCGGGCGCGGGAGGCGGCCGGGATCGACCGCCCCGACGCCATCGCGGTCACCATCGGGCCGGGACTCGCCGGCGCGTTGCTCGTCGGGGTGGCCGCGGCGAAGGCCTACGCACTCGCCTGGGACGTGCCGCTGTACGCGATGAACCATCTCGGCGGGCACGTCGCGGTGGACACCCTCGAGCACGGACCGATGCCGGAGTGCGTCGCACTGCTGGTCTCCGGTGGACATACGCACCTGCTGCACGTCACCGATCTCGCCGAGCCCATCGTCGAACTGGGCACCACGGTCGACGACGCGGCCGGGGAGGCCTTCGACAAGGTCGCCCGCCTGCTCGATCTCGGTTTTCCCGGGGGGCCGGCGCTGGACCGCGTCGCCCGTGAGGGTGACCCGGGTGCGATCGCCTTCCCACGCGGTATGACCGGTCCCCGCGACTCGCGGCACGACTTCTCCTTCAGCGGACTCAAGACCGCGGTCGCACGGTATGTCGAGAAATGCGTGCGCGACGGTGTGGAGGTACCGGTGGCGGACGTCGCGGCCTCGTTCCAGGAGGCGGTGGCGGACGTGCTGACGATGAAGGCAGTCCGGGCCTGCGGTGACCTCGGGGTGGACACCCTGGTCCTCGGCGGCGGTGCCACCGCCAATTCGCGCATCCGATCGCTGGCGGAGGAACGCTGCGCGGCGGCCGGGATCGACCTGCGGGTTCCGAAGCCGCGCCTGTGCACCGACAACGGCGTCATGATCGCGACGCTCGGCGCTCATGTGATCGGCGGGGGCGCGGCGCCCTCGCCGCTGACCGTGGCGTCGGACCCGGCGATGTCGGTGCGTGTCAGTCAGCTGTAGCGGACGGAGCCCGGCCGTCTTCGCGGGGAGCGAACACGGCCGGGTTTTTGCAGCCTCCACCCTTGAGTGCTGGCACTCGCATGTATAGAGTGCTAGATGGCGCTGACCGAAGCCTCGGACACCCGCGACGACGGGGTTTTGCAGGGCCGTGAACGTGCAGATTCTTTCTCAGTACGAAAGTTGAGGACTCACATCGTGGCGAGCGTGAACATCAAGCCGCTTGAGGACAAGATCCTGGTGCAGGCCGTCGAGGCCGAGACGACCACCGCGTCGGGCCTGGTCATCCCGGACTCCGCCAAGGAGAAGCCGCAGGAAGGCACCGTCATCGCCGTCGGCGAGGGTCGGGTCACCGAGCAGGGCAACCGCGTCCCCGTGGACGTCAAGGAAGGTGACACCGTCATCTACAGCAAGTACGGCGGCACCGAGATCAAGTACGCCGGCGAGGAGTACCTGATCCTCTCGGCGCGCGACGTCCTCGCCGTCATCGGCAAGTAGGACCGGCACCGAACTCCGGCCGAGTTAGACCCCGCGAGCCTTCATCGCGTCTCACATCGCCCCGGCGCCCCGTGCAGGGGTACCGGGGCGATGTGCGTTACGCCGACAGGCTCCCGTTGCAGAAAGTGATTCATGGCCAAGCAGATTGAATTCAACGAAACCGCGCGCCGGGCGCTCGAGCGAGGCATCGACCAGCTCGCCGACACCGTGAAGGTCACCCTCGGCCCGCGCGGACGGCACGTGGTCCTCGCCAAGGCGTTCGGCGGACCGAGTGTCACCAACGACGGCGTCACCATCGCGCGCGACATCGAGCTCGACGATCCGTTCGAGAACCTCGGCGCGCAATTGGTGAAGTCCGTCGCCACCAAGACCAACGACGTGGCGGGCGACGGCACCACCACCGCGACCGTGCTGGCACAGGCGATGGTCAAGGCCGGCCTGCGCAACGTCGCCGCCGGGTCCAACCCGATCGCTCTCGGGCAGGGCATCAGCAAGGCTGCCGATGCGCTGAGCGAGGCCCTGCTCGCCGCTGCGACCCCCGTCGCCGGTGAACAGGCCATCGCCCAGATCGCCACCGTGTCCTCCCGCGACGAGGAGATCGGCGAGATGGTCGGCAAGGCGATGACCGCGGTCGGCGCCGATGGTGTCGTGACCGTCGAGGAGAGCTCGGGGCTGAGCACCGACCTCGAGATCACCGAGGGCGTCCAGTTCGACAAGGGCTTCCTCTCGCCCTACTTCGTCACCGATCTCGACAGCCAGGAAGCGGTTCTCGAGGACGCGCTGGTCCTGCTCTACCGCGACAAGATCAGCTCCCTGCCGGACTTCCTGCCGCTGCTGGAGAAGGTCGTCGAAGCAGGCAAGTCGCTGCTGATCATCGCCGAGGATGTCGAGGGCGAGCCGCTGTCGACCCTCGTCGTGAACTCGATCCGCAAGACGATCCGCGCCGTCGCCGTCAAGGCGCCGTTCTTCGGCGACCGCCGCAAGGCCTTCCTCGAAGACCTCGCGATCGTCACCGGCGGAACCGTCGTCTCCTCCGACATCGGCCTGAGCCTGCCGACGGTCGGTCTCGACGTGCTCGGCTCGGTCCGTCGCGTCGTCGTCACCAAGGACGCCACCACCCTCGTCGAGGGTGCCGGCACCAAGGACGCGATCGCGGACCGTTCGGCGCAGCTGCGACGGGAGATCGAGCAGTCCGACTCCGACTGGGACAAGGAGAAGCTCGCCGAGCGTCTGGCGAAGCTCTCCGGTGGTGTCGCGGTGATCCGCGTGGGTGCGGCCACCGAGACCGCGCTCAAGGAGCGCAAGCACCGCGTCGAGGACGCCGTCGCGGCGGCCAAGGCCGCCGTCGAGGAGGGGATCATCCCCGGTGGTGGCTCGGCCATCGTGCAGGCGTCGAAGAAGCTCGACGCCCTCGCCGAGTCCCTGACCGGTGACGAGGCCCTGGGTGTGCGGGTCGTCCGCGACTCCGCGCGGGCGCCGCTCTACTGGATCGCCGCGAACGCTGGACTCGACGGTGCGGTCGTGGTCGACAAGGTCGCCGGTGGGGCCGAGGGCTCGGGGTTCAACGCCGCGAGCCTGTCCTACGGCGACCTGGTCGCCGAAGGCATCATCGACCCGGTGAAGGTCACCCGGTCGGCGGTCGTCAACGCCGCGTCGGTGGCCCGCATGGTGCTGACGACCGAGACGGCGATCACCGATCAGCCGGCCGACGAACCGGCCGGTCACGCCGGACACGGGCACGCGCACTGACGTAACTCCGCGCAGTTCGACGAACACGAGAGCCGGGCATCCTCGCAGGGATGCCCGGCTCTCGCGGTCGTGGTCTGGTCGGGTTCGACGCCCCTGGCCTCAGCTGGCCATCCGGCGGCCGACGCCCCGCTTCATCAAGATGCTGCGCTCGGATTCGGACAGTCCGCCCCAGATGCCGTACGGCTCCGCCACCGCGAGTGCGTGCTCCCGGCATTGCGCGATGACCGGGCACTGGTGGCACATCTCTTTGGCGCGTCGCTCACGCTGCGCTCGGGCGCGGCCGCGTTCGCCGTCCGGATGGAAGAACATCGACGAGTCGACGCCGCGGCAGAGTCCTGACATCTGCCAGTCCCAGATGTCAGCGTTGGGGCCGGGGAGATGATTGGGCTGAGGCATGACAGCTACTCCTTGTCGTGGGCCGCACCGGGGTGCTTCGGTGGGAAACGTCGATTTCCTGCAACGCTGAACTCACATTAAGCGGGCCTGAGAAATTGCGTCAATAGCCCTGAAATGGGACAGGATTGCTGCGAAAGTCTCAGAAATGTTAACGGCGGGTTAGGTGATCGCGGTTGGATAGCACAGCGCGGATGCGTCGTTGCGGTGCCCCCTGATCCGGGGTGACCGACCCGGTGTGACCTGCAATGATGACTGCCGGGTCCAGGTGTCTGTCCAGTGCGTCGGACGTAGGGGTGTGGTGACGTCGATCGAACCGATTTACACGGCGGAAATCTTCCGATGATGCACCCGTGATCTGTCCAGAGAATTAACGTTGGGAATCGTTCGTTAAATTCATGCAAACCGAAAAAGATCGAGTGACCAAGAACACCTCCTCGACGCTCGACAAAGCCGTTGAGCTGCGTCGACACCCCTCCTTGCGGCCGTCGGTGGTCCCGCTGCTGCATGCGTGGGCCGCGGCGGTCTCCGCCGGCGGGGACGGGAACTACGCCCGCGCGCTCACCGAGCTCGCGTCCCTCGAACGGGTCGCCGGTGTGCGAGCGCGGGGATTCGCGCCCACCGACCCCCACCTCGCCGTGCTGTCTCTGTGTCAGAGCACGCGGGCCTCGCTGATCCGCCAGGCCGGGCGACACCACATCTCGCATGGGGTCGACGGTCGAGCCCTCCTCACCGTCGGCATCTCCGGCGCCCGGGCCGAGCCGGGTGCACCGGGCCCCGGGCCACGCGAGGTCTCGCTTCTCCGAGCGGCGGTCGCGGACGGACTCGTCGGGCTCGCGGCCGACAATCTGGGTCTGCTGCGGTTCGATGCGTCCCGTCGGCTGCTCGACCGGGCTCGAACGGTCCTCGATCCCACGGACGAGCGGCCGGTCGGGGCGAACCCCGAACAGTGGTCCTGGCGGCCGGCGGACGCGGACTGGATGACGGCCACGCGCTGCCGCCTGCGCTGGGAATGGGTGAGCGCCGAACTCGGTCTGTACCGCGGTGACGTGGCGTCCGGGCTCGAACACGCCCGAGCGGGGGCACTGCTGGTGCGGGAGATGCACGACGCGGCGACTCCGGTCCCGGCCCGCCATCGAGTGAAGACCGCGTTGATCGCCGCGGCTGCCGCCGCGGGCGCGGGGGATCGGGGTGGCACCGCGAACGCGGCGCGGGACGTCGTCGCCGACGCTCGCGACGAGGCCCTCCTGCCCCTGGAGTGGGCGGCGATGAGCCTGCTGCTGGGCACCGGAGCCGCGTCCGGCGACGAGGCCGTTCACCACCGCCGGCTCCGCGCCACGCTGATCGGCAAGGGCATGGCGCTGATGCCGGACGGTTGATCGCTAAGGTGTGTTGGGGTCTGCCACGTCGTCGCCGCCGGAGACGTCGCCGGAACGCGCTCTCCAGCCGCGTGCCACGACGATCGCCACCGGCGGCGTCACCGTGCCGGGGCCCGGACCAGGACCGGCAATTAGACCGGTTGGCCGACTTGTAACACGGGGATTCCTACGCGCGATGAAGTTGACAGGTGGTGAGTTGAACGACGCCGTTCGGGCCGCGGGCCAAGGCGATCGGGCAGCTCTCACGTCAGTTCTCGAAAGCGTGCAGGAACCGATCCTGCGCTACTGCCGAGGACGCATCGGGGTAGGGGAACGGCATCTGTTCTCCGCCGACGACATCGCGCAGGAGGCATTGATGGCGGTGATGACCGCGTTGCCACGGTACCGTGACCAGGGCAAACCGTTCATGGCCTTCGTCTACGGCATCGCCTCGCACAAGGTCGCCGACGCCATGCGGGTGGCGGCACGGGTGAAGTCGGACCCGGTCGAGGAGATCCCCGAGGTCTCACACGTCACCGGGGGTCCCGAGCAGTTCGCGATCGATGCCGACGGCAGCAGGCGGATGAGAGCCCTGCTGGGCATCCTCCCCGAGAAACAACGCGAGGTACTGGTCCTGCGGTTGATCGTCGGGATGTCGGCGGAGGAGACCGCGCAGGCGATCGGCAGCACCGCGGGAGCAGTACGAGTCGCCCAGCATCGAGCGCTGGCGAAATTGAAAGACGAGTTGAGACGGACAGGAGGTCACGATGAGCGGACAGTCTGATTGGCGTAGACGCCGTGTCGCCGGTGGTGACCAGCCGAATCGACCCGGTCAGCCGCCGGCGCACCGTCGCGCGCCCGGTTCGAGCGGCCCGGCGCCCGCCGGGCCCGGACCCCGCCCGGTTGACCCGTTCTCCTCGGACGCGGAGTCCGGACTCGGCGCGTTCGATCTCTCCGCTTCCGACGACGCGCTCGACCTCTCCGAACTGAACTTCGACGAGAACTTCCTCGACGCGCTGACCCGCGATGTGCCGGTGCCGACCCGCGACGCGGCCGAGTATCAGCTGGCCGAGATGCTGTCGGGCTGGCGGTCGGAGATCGTGTCCACCCCCGAGCCCGAGCTGCTGTCCGTCGACGACGTCGAGCGGGCAATCGGGACCAGCGAGCGCGCGAGTCGCGGCCGCCGCATGGTCCGTCACCTGCGCGTCGTGTCGGGTGCCGCCGCGATCGTCATCGTTGCGGCTGCCGGCCTGACCGTGCTCTCCGAGGGCTCGCAACCCGGCGACCCGCTGTGGGGCATCAAGCAGGTCGTGTTCGCCGAGGCCGCGTCGCAGACGCAGGCGGCCCACGACGTCCGGAACAACCTCGAGCGTGCCGAGGCCGCGATCGCCGCCGGTGATCCGGGTGCGGCGGCCAGCCTGCTGGCCGAGGCGCAGGAGCGCATGGGTCCGATGGACAACGAGATGCGTGACGAGATGACGGACTGGATGAACCGCATCCGCGCGGGTGCGGGTCTGCCGATCGAGACCACCGATCCCGCACCGTCGACCGGTGCGGAACAGCCCGGGACGATCGACCCGACCCGGCCCGATCTCCGGAACTCCGAGGACCAGCCCTCACCCGACGCGTCGACGCCTCCGGGCGGCGGGACGGATGAACCGACCACGCCGTCCGAGCAGGCGAGCGAACCGCAGGAGCCGTCGTCGGTCCCGCCCTCGAGCGAGCCGGCAGAACCGTCGACGCCGTCGTCGAGCACGAAGGTCACCCGTTTCCCGGCCGAGTTCCCCGAGATCCCATGGACACCGCCGCCCGGCGTGGACGCCGGTCGGCCGATCGGCTGACGCGACCGCACCATCGCCGACCCGAACGGTCGGTTGAGATCATGAGCGAGGCCCCGCACCAGATCGGTGCGGGGCCTCGCTCATGTCTTTGTGCCGGAGAGTCGGCGACAGTTACCGCCACGCCCGTGGGGCGTCAGCGTTCGTCGTCGAGATGACTACGGGCGTCGGCGTAACCGCGGCAGTAGTCCCACGTGACGTAGGCGTCCGGACGAGGATCCACCGCGGGCTCGTGCGGCCGGACGGTGCCGTCGATGAGAAGCTGGATCAGGTTGGCGCGCAACATGTCCCAGTCGTGGTAATGGTCCTCGCGGCAGTCCTCGCACACGACGACCAGGCCGCGTACACCGCGATTGGCCAGTAGGGCCTCGTAGAGTGCGAGATCGGCGAGGTCTTCTTCGACCGCGAGCCGCTCGTTCTCGTCCAACGGGATACCCGGCTCCACGCTGTCCAATGCGGATGCGGGATCGCTGGGATCGTCGGCGAACGGATCCGGCGGGAGGCCGGGTGGCAGGTGGTCACGCACCACACCACCGTAGCCGATCCGCGGGTGCGCGCGCCGCAGGCGTTCACCGGTCGAGCGCACCTGTTGAGAGTAGGTCGGGCGACCTCATCGGCGCGAAGACTCCTGTGTGACGATCGCCGCAACAAGGGACTCGATACCATGGTCCGATGACTGCTGTTCGTACCGGTGGAGACGATCCCGGCAAGGTCGCGATGCTCGGCCTGACCTTCGACGACGTCCTGTTGCTGCCCTCGGCGTCGGACGTGATACCCAGCGAGGTCGACACCTCGTCGCGGGTGACCAAGAACGTGACGCTGCGTGTCCCGCTGGTGAGTTCGGCGATGGACACCGTGACCGAGTCCCGGATGGCGATCGCGATGGCGCGCGCCGGGGGTATGGGTGTCCTCCACCGCAATCTGTCGATCGAGGAGCAGGCCGGCCAGGTCGAGACCGTCAAGCGGTCCGAGGCGGGCATGGTCACCGATCCGGTGACGTGCACCCCCACGCACACGCTCGCCGAGGTGGACGCCATGTGTGCGCGCTACCGCATCTCCGGCCTGCCCGTCGTCGACGACAAGGGTGAGCTCGTCGGCATCATCACCAACCGCGACATGCGGTTCGAGGTCGACCAGAGCCGTCCGGTCGCCGAGGTGATGACCAAGGCCCCGCTCATCACCGCCCAGGAGGGCGTCTCCGCAGAGGCCGCACTGGGACTGCTCCGCCGGCACAAGATCGAGAAGCTGCCGATCGTCGACGGCAACGGTCGCCTGACCGGACTCATCACCGTCAAGGACTTCGTCAAGACCGAACAGCATCCGCTGGCGACCAAGGACTCCGACGGACGGTTGCTCGTCGGGGCGGCCGTCGGAACCGGTGACCCGCAGTGGGACCGGGCGATGGCGCTGGCCGACGCCGGGGCCGACGTGATCATCGTCGACACCGCCCACGCGCACAACCGGCTCGTGCTCGACATGGTGGCCAAGTTGAAGGCCGAGGTCGGCGACCGGGTGGACGTGGTCGGCGGCAACGTCGCGACCCGCGAGGCCGCGCAGGCCCTCGTCGACGCCGGCGCCGATGCGGTGAAGGTCGGCGTCGGACCGGGCTCGATCTGCACCACCCGCGTCGTGGCGGGTGTCGGCGCCCCGCAGATCACCGCCATCCTCGAAGCCGTGGCGGTCTGTCAGAAGGCCGGGGTGCCCGTGATCGCCGACGGTGGCCTGCAGTACTCGGGTGACATCGCCAAGGCACTCGCGGCGGGAGCGTCGACCGCGATGCTCGGTTCGCTCCTCGCCGGCACCGCCGAGGCGCCCGGCGAACTGGTCCTGGTCAACGGCAAGCAGTTCAAGAGCTACCGCGGCATGGGTTCGCTGGGTGCGATGCAGGGTCGCGGACAGGCGAAGTCGTACTCCAAGGACCGCTACTTCCAGGACGACGTCCTCAAAGAGGAGAAGCTGGTTCCCGAGGGCATCGAGGGACGGGTGCCGTTCCGCGGTCCGCTGTCGCAGGTGATACATCAGCTCGTCGGCGGCCTTCGTGCCGCGATGGGCTACACCGGCGCGTCGACGATCCCGGATCTGCAGACCGCGCGGTTCGTCCAGATCACCGCGGCGGGCCTGAAGGAATCCCACCCGCACGACATCACGCTGACCGCAGAGGCACCCAACTACTATTCCCGCTGAACTCCCCGAGGTCGTTCCCGCCGGACTCGTCCGGCGGGCCAGGCCGTAGGGTCGTTGTGCAGCTGAACTCCGCAGAAAGGCGCAGTGGTGCGTGACCTCGTCGAAATCGGCATGGGCCGGACAGCCCGACGGACCTACGAGCTGGGGGACATCAGCATCGTCCCGTCCCGTCGGACCCGTTCGTCCAAGGACGTCTCCACCGCATGGCAGATCGATGCCTACCGGTTCTCCTCGCCGATCCTGAGCCACCCGACCGATGCCCTGGTGTCGCCGTCGGTCGCGATCGAACTGGGCAAGCTCGGCGCGCTCGGCGTCCTGAACGGTGAGGGGCTGTGGGCCCGTCATCGCGACGTCGAGGCGAAGATCGCCGAACTCGTCGCCATCGCGGCGGAGGACCCGGATCCCTATGCGGCGGTTCGACACCTGCAGCAACTCCACTCGGCCCCGCTCGACAGCGGGTTGCTCGGCGAGGCCGTGGCCCAGGTCCGCGACGCGGGGGTCACCACGGCCGTCCGCGTCAGCCCGCAGCACGCACCCGAGCTGACCCCGGCGCTGCTGGCCGCCGGGGTGGAGATCCTGGTGGTGCACGGCACGATCATCTCGGCGGAGCACGTGGCGCAGGTCGATGCCGACGGCACGCAGCGGGAACCGCTGAACCTGAAGACCTTCATCGCCGATCTCGACGTACCGGTCATCGCGGGCGGCGTGCACGACCACCGCACCGCGCTGCACCTGATGCGGACGGGTGCCGCGGGCGTGATCGTCGGCTACGGTTCCGCCGCGGGAGCCACCACGACGGGCGAGGTGCTCGGCATCGGTGTGCCGATGGCCACCGCCATCGCCGACGCCGCCGCCGCGCGTCGCGACTACCTGGACGAGACCGGCGGTCGCTACGTCCACGTCATCGCCGACGGCGACATCCACAGCTCGGGCGACATCGTCAAGGCGATCGCCTGTGGAGCCGACGCCGCGGTCCTCGGAACCTCGCTCGCCGCAACGAGTTCCGCGCCCGGCAACGGATGGTACTGGCCGTCGGCCGCTGCTCACCCCGACACCCCGCGCGGCGCCCTCCTGCAGGTCGCCGCGGGCGAGGACCGACCGAGTCTCGAGCGGGTTCTCTACGGCCCCTCCGACGACCCGTACGGCGAACTGAACGTCGTCGGCGCACTGCGTCGGGCCATGGCGAAGGCCGGTTACTGCGACCTCAAGGAATTCCAGCGCGTGGGGTTGTCCGTCCGCGGCTGATAGTTAGGGTGACCTGGGTCTCTTTATGTGACAATGCGCGTTAGTATGTTCGGCATGGGATTCGACAAGTCGACCGAACACGCCACCGACTTCGACGTTCTGATCGTCGGCTCCGGGTTCGGCGGCAGCGTGAGTGCGCTGCGGCTCGTGGAGAAGGGGTACCGCGTCGGCGTGGTCGAGGCCGGTCGTCGGTTCGAGGACGAGGACTTCGCCAAGACCAGCTGGCGCCTCAACCGGTGGTTGTGGGCACCGAAGCTGGGCCTGTACGGCATCCAGCGCATCCACGCCCTGAAAGACGTGATGATCCTCGCCGGGGCGGGCGTCGGCGGCGGCTCGCTCAACTACGCCAACACGCTCTACAAGCCCCCGACGCCGTTCTTCACCGATCCCCAGTGGAATCACATCACCGACTGGGAGGACGAGCTCAGCCCGTACTACGACCAGGCCCGGCGGATGCTCGGCGTGGTCACCAACCCGACGGTCACCGCGTCCGACCGCGTGGTCGCCGAAGTCGCCGCCGAGATGGGTGTCGGGGACACGGTGACCCCGACGCCGGTCGGTGTGTTCTTCGGTGCGAAGACGGGTCTGTCCGGGGCGCCCGGCGAGACCGTCGCCGACCCGTACTTCGGCGGCGCGGGTCCGGACCGGACCGCCTGTACCGAATGCGGCGCCTGCATGACCGGATGCCGGGTGGGTGCCAAGAACACCCTGCTGAAGAACTATCTCGGTCTAGCGGAGAGCCACGGCGCCACCATCATCGACCGGACCACGGTGGACTCGCTACAGCAGCGCGCCGACGGTGTCTGGGAGGTGGGTACGCATCACTCGTCGTCGTGGGGGCCGCTCGGACGCCGCCGGCGCACGATCACGGCGGGTCAGGTCATCCTGGCGGCCGGCACGTTCAACACCCAACGACTGCTGCACCACGCGAAACTCGGTACGCTGCCGCAGATCTCGGACGCGATGGGCCGGCTCACGCGCACCAACTCGGAGTCGATCCTGGGTGCGATGGGGTCGCGGATCGACCCGGAGAACGACTACTCGCGCGGCGTCGCGATCACTTCGTCGTTCTACCCCGAGCCGAACACGCACATCGAACCGGTGCGATACGGCAAGGGCTCCAACGCGATCGCGTACCTGCAGACCCTGCTCACCGACGGCGGGTCCCGGCGCAATCGGTTCGGGCAGTTCCTGCGTCAGGTCGCCCGCAACCCGTTCCTGCTGGTGCGGTTGCTCGTGGTGCGACAGTGGAGCGAGCGGACCGTGATCGCCCTGGTCATGCAGAACAACAACAACTCGCTGACCACCTTCGTCCGCAAGCGCGGACCGCTGCGGTACGTCACCAGCAAACAGGGCCACGGTGAGCCGAATCCGACGTGGATTCCCAAGGGCAACGAGGCAACTCGCCGTATCGCGGCGAAGCTCGACGGCGGCGTCGCCGGCGGGACCTGGGGCGACATCGTCAACATGCCGCTGACCGCGCACTATCTCGGCGGCTGCGCGATCTCCGACGACCCGGACAACGGCGTCATCGATCCCTACCAGCGCGTGTGGAACTACCCGACGTTGCACATCGCGGACGGTGCGTCGGTGTCGGCGAACCTCGGCGTCAATCCGTCGCTGACGATCTGTGCGCAGGCGGAACGCGCGGCGGCACTGTGGCCGAACAAGGGCGAACAGGACCGGCGTCCTGCCCAGGGCGAGCCGTATCGCCGCATCGAGCCCGCGACGCCGACGTCCCCGGTGGTGCCGGCCGACGCACCCGGCGCCCTGCGGCTGCCGATCACCCCGGTCGTCCCGGCCACTCCACTGACGGCTCAACGGATCTCGTAGCGTCGGTGCGCCGATCACCCGCCCTGTGAGCACGTAACCCCGGTCGGCGGCGTCGGCGGGTAGTGTCGTCGTCCAGTGCCGAACGGGGGGAGACGCATGTCGGGTACAGAGCCGCTGACCGTGGTGTTGGCGGGCGGAAGTGGCTCGCTGGGAACGCATCTGGCGACCGATCTCGCCGAGCGTGGATA
>ERZ501011.224-NODE-224-length-17158-cov-12.400865_pt1 | contig 17158 bp, 14 predicted proteins | sample MGYA00248833_ERZ501011 | MGnify/ENA primary metagenome ERZ501011 (study PRJEB25958, sample SAMN03398530) | human skin metagenome | study: EMG produced TPA metagenomics assembly of the Human Skin Microbiome Metagenome (human skin metagenome) data set. | reverse complement strand
CAGGACCGTCCGCTGTGGGATTCGATGGAGCAGCTCAAGGAGATCCACGGCGACGCCAAGGGCGAGTTCATGGTGAAGGGTTCGCGCAATCTATGCCTGTACCCGAATGTCTATCTGATGGACCAGTTCTCGACGCAGATCCGCCACTTCCGTCCGATCGCGCCGGACAAGACCGAGGTCACCATCTACTGCATCGCACCCAAGGGTGAAAGCGACTCCGCGCGGGCTCACCGTATCCGCCAGTACGAGGACTTCTTCAACGCGTCCGGGATGGCGACTCCCGACGACCTCGAGGAGTTCCGGTCGTGCCAGCTCACGTTCCGGGCGCAGGCCGCGCCGTGGAACGACATGAGCCGCGGTGCCGAGCACTGGCTCACCGGTCCCGATCCCGTCGCCGAATCGCTGGGCATGACCGGGGTCATCTCGGCCGGCGTCAAGAACGAGGACGAGGGGCTCTACCCGGTCCAGCACGGTTACTGGCTCGAGCGGATGCGCGCAGCTGCCGCGAAGGAAGAGGCGGCGGCCGAACAAGCAGCGGCCCCAGCCCAGTAGACCGCCGCCCAGCCCACCGCCCTGAAGGAGAGCACCATGACCATCGCTGAGACCAATTCCGCCGCTGTCGATCCCGCCGGGTCGGGCATATCCACCGGCGGAAAGCTCATCACCCAGAACATGATCGAGCAGTTCCTGTACCGCGAGGCCCGCTACCTCGACGACCGCGAATTCGAGAAGTGGCTCGACTGCTACGCCGACGACGTCGTGTACTGGATGCCGGCCTGGGACGACCGTGATCGTCTCACCGAGAACCCGCACCGCGAGATCTCGCTCATCTACTACGGCAACAAGGGCGGCCTCGAGGACCGGGTCTTCCGCATCCGCACCGAGCGGTCGTCGGCGACCTCACTGCCCGAACCCCGGACGAGCCACAACATCGGCAACGTCGAGGTCATCGAACGGCGCGGTGATCTCGTCGACGTCCGGTTCAACTGGCACACCATGTATTTCCGGTACAACACGGTCGACCCGTACTACGGGACCTCCTTCTACACGATCGACTTCTCCGGCGAGCAGCCGTTGATCCGGCGCAAGACGATAGTGCTGAAGAACGACTACATCCACCACGTGGTGGACATCTACCACTTCTAGGACCCGTCCATGACTGTCACCACCGACAACGGCGTCGGCGCCGACCTGCGAACCCCCGACGGCGAGGCCACCATCCATCAGGTGGCGCTGTCCTTCGAAGACGGTGTCACGCGGTTCATCTCGTGCCGCGAGGACCAGACCGTCGCCGACGCCTCCTACCGTCAGCGGATCAACATCCCGCTGGACTGCCGCGACGGGGCCTGTGGAACGTGTAAGTCGTTCTGCGAGTCCGGCGATTTCGACGGCGGGGTGTACATCGAGGACGCGCTCTCCGATGACGAGTCCGCCGCGGGCTATGCGCTCCCCTGTTGCATGAAACCCAAGTCCGATCTCGTGCTGCAGATCCCGGCGACCTCCGATGTCGCCAAGACCCAGGCGTCCCGATTCACCGGCACAATCGTCGAACTCGATCGGCTCTCGGACTCGACCATGCGTCTCGAGGTTCGGATCGAGAACCGCGGGGAGCTGGCGTTCCTGCCCGGACAGTACGTCAACATCGAGATCCCCGGCAGCGACGACGGCGAGGGCACCCCGGTGTCCCGGTCGTACTCGTTTGCCAACGGCTCGCACGAGGACCGTCTCGTCTTCCTCATCAAGCTGAGTCCCGGCGGCGCGATGTCGACCTACCTGACCGACCGCGCCGCGCGCGGCGAGGAGATCGCGTTCACCGGTCCGCACGGATCGTTCTTCCTGCGCGAGGCCACCCGCCCCGTGCTGCTGCTCGCCGGCGGCACCGGCCTCGCGCCGATCTTGTCGATGTTGCGGAAGCTGCACGCCGACAACAGCCGTCGCAAGGTCCACCTCATCTACGGGGTGTCCACCGACACCGATCTGGTCGCCCTCGACGAGATCGAGTTCTTCGCCGAGCAGCTGCCCGGTCTGACGTGGGACCACTGTGTCTCGGACCCGGCGAGTTCCGCGGTCAACAAGGGCTACGTGATGAGCCTGATCGAGCCGGCCCATCTCTACGACGGGGATGTCGCGATCTACCTGTGCGGTCCGCCGCCGATGGTGGAGTCGGTCCGCAAGCACGTCGCCCAGGCCGGCATCGCGCCGACGGGCTTCTACTACGAGAAGTTCGCGCTCGCGGCGCGTCCGGAGGCCGGTGCCGAGACCGGCACGGTCCAGAAGACCGAGGCGCTCAGCGACGAAGCCGCCCCGGTGGCGACGCCGGAGGCGAGACCGGCGCCCGCGCCGGACGCCGACGACCCGATCATCGTGGCGTCCGACGCCCGGTCGATCGCCGGTCAGCAGACCCTCCCGGCCGCCGATCTCGCATCGTGGTCGGGCACCCGGCCGGTCGTTGCCGCCGACGACTCGCTGACCCGCATCGCAGGACAGCCGTTGTGGCACAGCGAATCCGATGACCGCGGACTGGACTCCGATGCGGGGTTGCTGCGACCGACGGCGTCGCATCCGGCGGGTCCGGCACGGTCGATCGCCGGGCAGGAGGTGTTCGCGCCGTCGAGCCTGGAACCGCTACACGAAGCGGTTCCCGCGGTGGCAACCGAAACGCCCACCGTCGGGGACACCGTCGCGGGACCGGCAGTCGTCGGTTCGCAGGGCTACCAGATCGGCGAGGAGCATCCGGCGATCCACGAGTCGGACGCCCTGTTCGAGGCCCGGGCCGCCCTGGAACTGGGCGCCCTCGAGCTGACGTTCGGGCGCTTGTCCACGCAACAGCTGGCCGGTTACCGTCTGCTCGCCGACGCCACGGTGCCGTACGTGGACGGTGATCGCTTCGTCGATGCCGCGGAGTACACCGAGACCAACGCCGCGTTCCACGACTACCTCTTCGCGCAGACCGGTAACGATCACCTGCTCGAGGCCTACAAGGCGCTCGGCGTCAAGGGCCGCATGAGTGAAGTGCTACGGAACGCGACCTGGTGTCACCCGTTGTGCGCGCAGGACCACATCGACATCGTCTCGGCGTTCGAGGCCGGGGACCACGACGCGGCACGAGCACTGATCACCGCGCATGCCGACCGGTCGAAGCAGACCATGCGCCGAGCGATGGCCGACGAATCGGTTTCGCGTCGATCGCGTTTCGTCACCCCGGGCCGGTTCGCCGGCAAGGTCGTCGTCATCACCGGTGCCGCACAGGGGATCGGCGAGCAGACCGCCCGGCGAATCAGCGCCGAGGGCGGCAGGGTCGTCCTCGCCGACCGGTCGAAACTGGTCGCCGAGGTGTCCCGCGATCTCGACGCGAACGGTCCCGGCGCGGCAGCCGCCATCGCCGACCTGGAGGGTTTCGGCGGCGCCGAGTCGGTGATCCGGCAGGCGTTGTCCACGTACGGTCGGGTGGATGTGCTGATCAACAACGTGGGCGGCGCCATCAACTTCAAACCGTTTGTCGAGTTCACCGAGGAGCAGATTCGGGCCGAGATCGACCGGTCGCTGATGACGACGCTGTACGCGTGCCGGGCGGTCCTGCCGTCGATGACACGCGCCGGGGGCGGGGTGATCGTCAACGTCTCCTCGGCGGCGACGCGAGGCATTCACCGGATCCCGTACTCGGCGGCGAAGGGGGCGGTGAACGCGTTGACCGCGTCACTGGCGATGGAGTACGCCGACGACGGCATCCGAGTGGTCGCCACGGCGCCGGGAGGCACCGAGGCACCGCCGCGTCGGATCTCACGCGGTACACCGGAGCCGCGCAACGAGATCGAGTCACAGTGGTATCAGGCCCACATCGACCAGACGATCGCGTCGTCGTCGATGCACCGGTACGGCACCCTCGACGAGCAGGCGGCCGCCATCTGCTTTCTCGCTTCCGACGAGGCGTCGTACATCACCGGGACCGTGCTGCCCGTCGCCGGCGGCGATCAGGGTTGAGCTGCTGACTAGTATGGACCGATGATGGTCACCGGCGGGTGCGTCGGCCGCGACCGCGAGATCGAATTGCTCTTCTCGCGGCTCGACGCCGTGTCGGAGTCGGGCTTTCTGGCCGTCACGGGAAGTCCCGGAATCGGCAAGTCGACGCTGCTGAGGCACCTGGTCCGGCGGCGACTGTCTGCTCCGACAACCGGTTCCACGTTGTGGGCCGCGGTCTCACCGTGGCGAGCGCACACGCCCGGCGCACTCATCCGGCAGCTGGTACAGGACCGGCCCGACGCCACACCCGCGACAGCTGCCGACCCGACCCCGGACGACCTGCTCGACGCACTACTCGCAGCGGTCACCACTCCTGCGGAGTCATCGACCGAGGTGCCCGGCGACACCGCCGGACTCATCGCCGTCGACGACGCCGACCTCGCCGACGAGGAGTCACTGCAGGCGTTGGTCTCACTCACCCGAGAACACCGGGATCGCCGAATCCTGGTCGTCCTCACCATGTCTCGGCCGGGTACCCGGCTCGTCGGCAACGCACTCGACGAGCTACGACTCGACGGCCTGGACCCAACGGGTACTGCCGACCTCGCCGCGCAGCGCGGCATCGTGCTGCACCCGGCGATGCGGGAGGAACTGGCCCGGCACACCGGCGGGAATCCCCGCGACATCGTGGCCCTGCTCGACGAGGTCCCGCCAGGCACCTGGTCCCGCACCGGCATGGGACTGCCCGCGCCGGCCCACGTCGTCGCGATGGTGCGGAAACGATTGCCGGACAACGACACCTCGGCTCGCGCGCTCATCGAAGCGCTCGCGATCCTCGACCCCGCCGAGCCTCTCGCCACTGCAGTCGCACTCGCCGGGATCACCGACCCCCTCGGCGCCATCGACGACGCGCGCGCAACCGGTCTGGTGACGGACGACAGGGCATTGACACCCGCGGAGGCGCAACCGCGTCTCGCCGGGCCCCTGGTGCGGGCCGCCGTCCTCGAGGTCCTCGGCATGAAGACCGTGGGCGACGCCCACCGTCGGGCCGCGGACCTCGTCGACGACCCTGCCCGACAGCTCCATCACCGCGTCGCGGCCACCTCGACCGTCGACGCCGCCCTCGCCGACGCCCTCAACGATCTGGCACGCGCCCGCGGCGCCGACGGTGCGTGGGCCGAGGCCGCCGGGCTGTACGGGCAGGCGGGCCGGCTCACCCCCGACCCGTTGCAGCGCGACACACGGGTGACGCTCGCGGTCGATTCACTTCTCGCCGCGGGCGACTGCACCGGTGCCGGCGCCCTCGTACCGACCGTGGAAAGCCTGCGCGAGACACCGCTGCGCAATGCGACCCTGGCGTACCTCGCCATCCTGCGGGGCCGGTCGGCGGAGGCACAGCTGCGTCTCGACCGGGCGTGGGCGATCGTCAACGTCGAGCGGGAACCCGATGTCGCCGCCCTGATCGCGCAACGTTTCGTCCTGCACAACCTGGTCCGATGCCAGGGCACCGAGTTGGTGGACTGGGCCGATCGCGCGGACGCGATGGCCGACGCCGGATCGGCCGCCCGAGTGGAGGCCGCCGTCATCCGTGGACTCGGACTGGCCTGGTCGGGACACCCGGATGCCGCACGCGCCGAGTACCAGACGGTGTCGGAACGGGTTCGATACGGCGCGCAGGCGCAGCGTGCGATCATGGGTCGCGGTTGGCTCGAACTCGGCCTCGACGAGATCGACGCTGCGCGTACCGATCTCGAAACCGCCGTGTCGATGGCGCAGCTCGGTGGCTCCACCCGGATCACGTTGTGGGCGCTGGCCTGGCTCGCCCGGGTCCAGTTCCTCACCGGCGACTGGGACGATGCGCTGCGCGGCGTCGAGGCCGGCCGCGCGCTCGCCCGCAACAGCGGCATCGCGCTCACCACGCCCCTGCTCAACTGGACTGCGAGCCAGATTGATTCGCTGCGCGGGAACTGGGAGGACGCGCATGGAAGTATCGCACAGAGCAGCACCTCCATCGGCGACTACGAGATCATGCGGATACCGGACCTGCTGGCCCGGGCCCAACTGGCGGAGGCCGCAGCCGACTACGGCAAGGTCCGGCGGATACTGACGCCGCTCGTCGCGATAGCCGAGTCCGTCCCGGCCCTGTCCGAGCCGGGCCTGTGGCCGTGGGTCGACGTCCTCGCCAACGCACTGGTCCTCGAGGGACGGCACGAGGCCGCCGACGATCTGCTGCGACGCTACGAGATCCGGTCCGCCGAGCGGGGCCACCGGTCGTCGGCAGCCCGGATGAAGTACGCACGCGGCCGCCACCTCGGCGCAACCGGTGACATCCACGGAGCACGGCGCACCTTCGAGGAGGGCATCGAACTCCTCGACGGTCTCGGCCTGCGCTACGACCAGGCGCGGGTGAACTTCGCCTACGGCCAGACGTTGCGACGTGCGGGCAAGCGCCGGGCCGCCGACGCCGTCATCGGGACCGCCCGCGACCTGTATCTGTCGCTCGGCGCGACCACCTACGTCGAACGCTGTGAACGCGAACTGAAGGCGGGCGGTCTCGCGACGTCGCGTGGTGAGAACCACACCGCCACAAAGGGTGCCGCCGAACTCACGTCGCAGGAGGAGGCAGTGACCGCCCTTGTCGCGCGCGGCCTGTCGAACCGGGAGGTGGCGGCCGAGCTCTACATCTCACCGAAGACGGTGCAGTACCACCTGACCCGGATCTACGCGAAGCTCGGTGTGCGGTCCCGCGCCGAACTCGCAGCCACCCGCCGGTGACGTCGACCGTGCGTCAGACTCCGTCGACCGTGCGTGTGTACCTGCAGGCGATCTATGCTCCGGCCGTCGCGTAGGCGGCGGTGCGGTCGGTGACCGGCGCACCGGTCCGGTCCTCGATCATCCCGAGGTCCACGCCCGGGGCGAACTCGACGACGTCGAATCCCGTTCCGGCGATGTCGAACACACCGAGGTCGGTGATCACGCGACTCACCACGCCGCGGCCGGTCAGCGGCAGCGCGCAGCCCTCGAGCAGCTTCGGGTCACCCTTCTTGGTGACGTGGTCCATCAGCACGATGACCCGGCCGGCGCCGTTGACGAGGTCCATGGCGCCACCGATGCCCTTGACGAGGGCACCCGGCACCATCCAGTTGGCCAGGTCGCCGTTCATCGCGACTTGCATGCCGCCGAGGACCGCGACGTCGACGTGGCCGCCGCGGATCATCGCGAAGCTCGTGGCCGAATCGAAGTACGACGCCCCGGGCAGCACCGACACGGTCTGCTTGCCGGCGTTGATGAGGTCGGGGTCGACCTCGTCGTCGTAGGGAAACGGTCCGACCCCGAGGATGCCGTTCTCGGCGTGCAGGTGGACGCCGGAGTTGTCGGGCATGAGGTCCGGAATCATGGTGGGCAGACCGATTCCCAGGTTGACGTAGTCACCGGGGGTGAGTTCGCGGGCGGCGCGGGCGGCCATCTCGGTACGGGTCCAGGTCATGTCGACACTCCTAGGCTGACGGCGATGCGGTGGGACGTTCACGGACGGTGCGCTTCTCGATCCCCTTGCGCGCGACCTGCTCCGGGGCGAGTTCGACGATCCGCTGCACGAAGATGCCGGGCAGATGGATCTCGTCGGGTCCGAGCTCGCCGACCTCGACCACCTTCTCCGCCTCGACGATGGTGATGCGCCCGGCCATCGCCGCCGGCGGATTGAAATTGCGTGCGGCAGCATGAAATCGGCAGTTGCCATCCGTGTCGACGACGGCGGCCCGGATGAGTGCGTAGTCGGTGACGATCGACTCCTCGAGGACCATCTCCCGACCGTGAAAGGTCCGAACCTCCTTGGGCGGGGACGCCTCCGCGATGGTGCCGTCGGAGTGGTAGCGCCAGGGCAGTCCGCCTTCGGCGACAAGCGTGCCGACACCGGTGGGGGTGAAGAACGCCCCGATCCCGCTTCCGCCGGCGCGCATGCGTTCGGCGAGGGTGCCCTGAGGGGTGAGTTCGACGGTGACCTCGCCGGACAGGAACTGGCGGCCGAACTCCTTGTTCTCACCGATGTAGGACGCGACGACCCGATCGATGCGCCGGGCCTCCAGCAGCAGACCCAGACCCGCACCGTCGGCTCCGCAGTTGTTGGAGACGATGGTCAGGTTCGCCGCCCCCTGCTCGAGGAGCGCGTCGATCAGGAAGCCGGGGATGCCGGCCAGCCCGAAGCCGCCGACCGCGATGCTCGCACCGTCGGGGATGTCGGCGACCGCCTCGGCGGCCGACGCCGCGAGTTTGGTCGGGCCGCCGGGACGGTCGACGACCGTCGTCGTGGCCGCACTGTCGCGAGTGCTCATTGCTGCTCCAGGTGTTCGATGAGTGCGGGAGTGATGGTGTCGACTTGTTCCGCGTTGGCCAGGTGGGCCGAGTCCGGGACCACCAGCAGGCGGCCGTTCGGCACGGCATCGACGATGACGCGCAACAGATCCGGCGGTGTCGCCGGGTCATCGGCACCGGCGATCGCCAGTGTGGGCGCGATGATCGACGACAGGTCGGATCGCTGATCCATGGCGGAGATCGCCTCGCAGCAGGCCGCGTATCCCTCGGCAGGAGTGGCGGCGACCATGGCCTCGAACTGCTGTCGGGCTTCGGTGTTCGCGGCGAGGTAGCCAGGAGTGAACCACCGCTGGACCACGGCCGCGGCGACCGCCGAGGTGCCGTCGGCGCGCACGAGTGCGGCACGGTCCGTCCAGCCCTGCGCCGGTGGCAGATACGCCGCCGTGCACAGCAGGGCCAGCCGATCCACTCGTTCGGGATTGCGTGCGGCGACGCGCATCATGGTCATCCCGCCGAGCGACAGCCCGACGAGGTGTGCTCGTTCGATGTCGAAGCGGTCCAGCAGCGCGATGACGTCATCGGCCAACTCATCGATCGAGTACGGCCCCGGTGGCACCGGCGAATCGCCGTGCCCCCGGGTGTCATAGCGCACCACGCGGAATCGCTCTTCGAGCGCGGCGACCTGCGAATCCCACATCCGATGCGTCGAACCCAGCGAGTTGGACAGTACGACCGCCGGTCCGTCGGGACGTCCGGTGACGACGGCGTGCACCTGCGCGCTCATCGGGTCGCCTCGAAGATAGCGGCGAGTCCCTGTCCGCCGCCGATGCACATCGTCTCCAGGACGAATCGGGCGTCACGCCGGCGCGCTTCGTAGGCCGCGGTGGCGAGGATGCGGGCGCCGGTGGCTCCGATGGGATGACCCAGCGAGATCCCGGACCCGTTGGGGTTCAGTCGTTCATCGGTCGGGTCGACCTTCCACTCCGCCAGGCAGGCGAGCACCTGGGCAGCGAAGGCTTCGTTGAGTTCGATGAGGTCGATCTCGTCGAGCGTGAGGTCGGCGCGGTCGAGGGCGGCGGCGGTGGCCCCGACCGGGCCGATGCCCATGACCTCGGGCTCGCAACCGGTGACGGCCCACGAACGCAGGGCGAGAAGGGGTTCCAGTCCGCGGCGCTCCGCCTCGGCGCGTGTGGTGACCACAGCCATGGCCGCACCGTCGTTCTGGCCCGAGGCGTTTCCGGCCGTGACCGTCGACTCGCCGTCGATCTTGAGCCTGATGGGACGCAGCGCTGCAAGCGATTCCGCAGTAGCGTCCGCTCGCGGGTGCTCATCGCGGTCGACGACGGTGTCGGGACGGCCACGTCGGCCCGGGATGGTGACGGGCACCAACTCGTCGGTGAAGCGGCCGCTGTCGTGCGCCGCGATCGCCCGTTCGTGGGATCGGGCCGCGAACTCGTCCTGCTCGGTCCGCGAGATGCCGTACCGCGCACGGAGATTCTCGGCGGTCTCGATCATCCCGCCCGGTACCGGGTGTGACTCGCCGCCCGCGGTCAGACGCCCGCGGTCGAGGCGATCGCGGAGTTCCACGCCACCCTGCTTGATCCCCGACCGAAGACCCAGCGCGTAGTGCTCGACGGTCGACATCGACTCGGCGCCACCGGCGACGACGAGGCGCGCACCGCCGGTCGCGACCATCGACGCCCCGGTCAGGATCGCCTGTAACCCGGAACCGCAGCGACGGTCGATCTGCATTCCGGGTACGCCGACTCCGAGACCGGCGTCCAGAGCCGCGATGCGACCGAGCGCCGGCGACTCACCGTTGGCATAGCCCTGCCCGAGGATCACGTCGTCGACATCACCCTCCTCGAGTCCGGTGCGCCGGACGAGTTCGCGAAGGAGGTCGGTGGCCAGTCGGGTGACGGGCACGGTCGACAGCGCCCCACCCATGCGCCCGACCGGGGTACGCAGTGGCGAACAGACAACGATGTCGGTACCCGCGTCCGTGGTGAGAGATGCCATGAGTCCACCCTAGGAAGCAACAGCGATATGCAGAAGTATCCATATCCCGGCATTTGATATGGAGCAGATATCAACGCTCTAGACTGACTCCATGGAACTGCGACACCTGCGCTACTTCCGCGCCGTCGCCGAGGAGCTGCACTTCGGCCGGGCCGCCGAGCGGCTCCACATGGCCCAGCCACCGCTGTCTCAGCAGATCCGCCAGCTGGAGGACGAGCTCGGTGTCGCACTGCTGGCCCGGTCGACGCGTCGTGTCGAGCTGACCCCGGCAGGTGCGGATTACCTGCAGCGAGCCGTCGCGATCCTGGACTCGGTCGACGCCGCTGCACGACAGGCGCAACGGATCGCCGACGGGCGGCAGGGCAACCTCGCGATCGGGTGCGTGGGTTCGGCCACCTACTCGCTGTTGCCCGCGCTCGTGCGCGCACTGAGCGACGAACTGCCCGATGTGGACGTCCACGTTCGCGGCGAGATGCTGGCACCGGCCCAGATCGCCGCGCTCGAGTCCGGGGACATCGACCTTGCCTTACTGCGCATGCCCATCAACACCACCGGACTGCGGGTCGAGTCGATCCGCAGCGACCGCCTCATCGTGGCACTGCCCCACGATCATCCGCTCGCCCACGGCGCATCGGATACGCCCGTCGACCTCGCGCTGTTGGGCGGCGACGACTTCATCGTGCACGCGGGCAGCGGGAAGTCGGTCATGCACGGGGTCCTGTCGGCGGCCGCCGGACGCGCGGGATTCGTCCCGCGCATCCGGCACGAGGTCGAGGAGACGTCGACGCTGGTGACACTCGTCGCCGCGGGGGTGGGGGTCGCCCTGGTCCCTGAACCCACCTCAGCGCTCGGTATACCCGGCGTCGTCTACCGCCCGCTCGACACCGACGACGAGGTCGAACTGGCCGTCGCGTTCCCCGACGGGCCCCAGTCCCCGCTCGTCGACCGGGTCCTGGCGGTGTTGCGCACACTCTCCTGAACGCCGCAAACCCACCCCTTTTCGGTATATCCACCCACCACACAGGGGGTGGAAACACCGAAAAGAGGTGGGTTTGCGAATGTCTCGGATCAGCGGTGGGTGAAGTTCGGGTCCCGCTTCTCGACGAAGGCGGCCATGCCCTCGGTCTGGTCGTCGGTCGCGAACGTGGAGTAGAACAGCGCGCGCTCGGCGCGGACACCCTCGACGAGGCTCGACTCGAACGCGCGATTGACCGCGTCCTTGGCGGCGGCGGACGCGATCAGCGACTTCGAGGCGATGACCTCGGCGACCTCGATGGCGGCGGCGCGGCAGTCCTCCTTGGGAACGACGCGCGAGACGAGGCCGAGGCGTTCGGCCTCGTCGACCTTCATCTGGCGGCCGGTCAGCACCATGTCCATCGCCTTGGCCTTGCCCACGGCGCGGGTGAGACGCTGCGAGCCGCCGATCCCGGGGATGACGCCGAGGTTGATCTCGGGCTGACCGAAGACGGCGTTGTCGCCGGCGATGATGGTGTCGCACAGCATCGCGAGCTCGCAGCCGCCGCCGAGGGCGTAGCCGGTGACGGCGGCGATGATCGGCGTGCGAGCCCGCGACAGCTCATCCCAGGCACCGAAGAACTGCTCGTTGACCACGTCCGCGTAGGACTTCGACGACATCTCCTTGATGTCGGCACCCGCGGCGAACGCCTTTTCCGAGCCGGTGATCACGATGGCGCCGATCCCCTGGTCGACGTCGAACTCCCGGACGGCACCGACCACTTCGTTCATCAGCTCGGTGTTGAGGGCGTTCAGTGCCTTGGGGCGGTTGAGGGTGATGATGCCCACCCGGCCGCTGGTCTCGACGATGATGGTCTGGTGTTCGGTCACGGTCAGTCCTCTTTCGGTTCGGTGACGGGCGGGATGTTACGGGCTGACTCCCACCCGGGGAAGGTCTCGGTCAGACGGTCGGGAACGTGAGGTCGTCGGGCAGTGGCGCGAAGAAGGCGTCGACGGCGTCCCCGGAGAACGTGGCCCACTTCGGATCGCGGTCCTTGTCGATGACCTGGGCGCGGATGCCCTCGGCCATGTCGGGATGCAGCAGGCAACGCACCGACACGCGATACTCGCGCACCAGGGTGTCCTCCAGGGTCGCGTCGCCGGCTGCCTCGCGCAGCGAACGCAGGGTGACGACCAGTGCAGTCGGGCTCTTCGCCTCGATCGCGTCGGCGGTCTTGTCCGCGAAGGGCGAGCCCACCGCGCGGCATCGTTCGACGATCTCCGAGACCGAATCGGCCGCAAACGCTTCCGCGATCCATCCGCGATGTTCGGCGAGTTCGGAAGCCGGCGCGTCGACGGCGTGCGCGGACAGTGCCGCCTCGATTCCCGACTCGCCGATCACGGCGAGGAACGCCGGCAGCGACTCCGACGGGACGAAGTGATCGGCCAGGCCCATCGCGATGGCGTCGGCGCCGCGCAGGTGACCGGCGGTGAGGCCGGCGTAGGTTCCGAGCCCATCCGGAACGCGCGAAAGCAGATGCGTACCACCGACATCGGGCACGAAGCCGATACCCACCTCGGGCATCGCGAGTTTCGTACGGTCGGTGACGATGCGGATGTCGCCGTGCGCGGAGACCCCGACACCGCCGCCCATCACGATGCCGTCCATGATCGCGACATACGGCTTGGGATAGCCCGAGATCAGCGCGTTCAGACGGTATTCGTCGAACCAGAACCTCGCCGACGGCGACTGCTCGGCGTCACGATCGGTCGACTCGGGATTACCGCTCAACGCGGACGCGTCGCGATGGATGGCGACGATGTCGCCACCGGCGCAGAGGCCCCGCTCACCGGCGCCGGAGAGAACGACGGCCTCGACCGCGTCATCGGCGGCCCAGGCCGCGAGGTGCTCGGCCATTGAGCCGACCATCTCGTGATCGATCGCGTTGATGGACTTCGGACGGTTCAGGATCAGCGACCGCGCCGACCCGTTCTCCTCCGTCAAGACCGATGGTTCCGACACGGGCGAACTCCTCTCCACACCGACAGTTCTCCGATGGTTGCATATCCTAGTAACCGGGGTCCAGCCCGACTCAGGTTAGGGTTACCTCATGGGCTATTCCAGAGCACGCGTTGCCGACGTCGCCGACCTGACGCCCAATCTGCGTCGCATCGTCTTCGACGTGAACGATCTGCCAGGACTCGGCTTGCCCGGCGGCGCCGACGAAGCCGTGGGCATCTACTTCCCACACGACCCCGAGCGTGTCACACCGGATATGGAATGTCGCGACGGCACGTGGGCCTATTACGACACCGACCCGGCGCCCGACGGCCGCAACTACTCGATCCGCTCGGTCGACCACTCCGCCGGCACCATGGTCGTCGACTTCGTCATCCATGCCGCCGGCCCTGCAACGCTGTGGGCCCAGCGCGCCGAAGCGGGGCACGACGTGGTGATGACGCACGCGCGGTGCTGGTACGCACCACCCGCCGGCGTCGAACGCCTGATCCTCGCCGCCGATCTGGCCGGACTCCCCGCCCTGGCCCGAATCCTCGACGAACTGCCGTCGACCGACGGTGTCACCGCCGTGGTCGAGGTGCCCGCCCCGACCGAACTGGCCTATCTGCCCGAGCGCGACGTCGAGCTGATCACGCTGGTCGGCGGCAACTCCCGCACGCCGAGCCGTCTCGCGGACACGGTCTGCGGACTCACCCTGCCGACCTCGGGCGCATACTGTTGGTTCGCCGGCGAGGCGGCGGAGTCGCGTGCGATCCGCAAGCACCTGCGCGGCAATCTTCGCTGGGACCGCCGGTCGTACGACGTCATCGGCTACTGGCGTGTCGACGCCGAGCGATGGACGCAGGCCTATGTGGAGCGGGGCGCGGAACTGTTCGCCGTCTATCGCCAGGCGCTCGACGACGGCAAGAGCGAGAAGCAGGCGTCGGAAGAGTTCGACGAGGCGCTCGAGCGGGCCGGCCTCTAGTACTCGGCGACCATGCCCTTGTCGGGGGCACGATACATCGTCCATAGGAACCGGGGTATCGCCCGCGGGGGCAGCGGCGACGGCCAGTCCCGTGCGCGCATCAAGGCTTCGGTGCCGCCGTCGACGGTGACGACCGCGCCGGCCATGAAGTCCGCCGCCGGTGACAGCATCAGCATGACCCAGGCGGCGAGCTGGTCAGGAGTTCCGTACTCGCGCACCGGAACCGGAAACGACTTCACGTGCCCGGCCTGCGGACCGTCGAGTTGCGACTGCAACAGCGGCGTCATGACCGGCCCGGGAGCGAGGACGTTGACCCGGATGCCCTCACCGGCCCATTCGGTCGCCGTCCCGTGCAGGCGGCACCACTGCGTGACCGCGATCTTCGACGACGCGTACGCCACCGGGCCCGTGACGCCGCGCCGGCGTCGGATCACCTGGACGGCCCCCTCGGGGTCGCCATCCAGCAGGCGTCGGATGGCGGATTTGGGGACCAGCGGCGTGACCGTCGTCGAATTCGAACCGAAGACAACCACTTTCGCCTTCGCCCCAGCGGCCAGCGCCGGACGCCAGGCGGTCAGCAGTTCGGTCACCCCGAACACGTTGACCTCGACGATCATCCGCTCCCGTCCCGGCCGCGGGGCCCATGCCCGCGGCCAGCACGGCCCCGTCGAGTTGCCCGCCGGATCGGGCGAGGACCTCGTCGGCCGCGCGGCGTCGGCCCTCGGGTGTCGACAGATCGGCGACGACGTCGGCATCGCGCTGATCGACCCCGATCACGGTGTGACCGTCCGCGCGCAAGGCGGCGGCCACCGACGCACCCATCCCCGACGCCGAGCCCGTCACCACGTATGTGCCGGCCGAGGTCACGCCAATCCCCTTTTCCCGCGGTCGGATTCATCGGCCGCACCGTGCCGGTGCTGGGTCCGCTCGTAGGCGTCGTTGAAGGCACGCAGCTCGTGGAGCAGGGCCTGCGGCGAGCCCGGGGCCAGATCGGCGAAGACCTGCTCGAGCCGTTCGGCACGCAGCAGGCCGTCGCGCCGGAACGCCTCTCGCCCGGCCTCGGTCGGGCGGATCATCTTCGACAGCGAGTCCTCGACCTCGAACCGCTCGACGTAGCCGTGTTTGATGGCTGCGTTGACCTGCCGGTTGACCGTCGACTGCTCGAGCTGGAGGTCGGCGGTCAGCTCCCGCAACGTCCGCGGCCGACCGTCGGAGAGAATCCAGAGGATCGCGAAGGCCGAGCGTTCCAGGCCGACGGCGGGATGCACCAGGCTGCGACGTCGCGACATCCGCAGCAACTCCTGCGCCAGGTCACGATGCACCGGCGACTGCCAGGGCGCATGGTCCTCCGACATCTCTCCTCCATCTGTCGACATGGACAACCTACTGTCCGATTTGCTTGTGTACATTACATATGTATGCTGCATACCTCGAAGGAGGTCTCCCCCATGAGCCAAGTACGAGGTTCCGCGCCCGAGCTGACCGACGACGCGTCCGACGCGGTCGAGAAGGCACCCGCCGGCGCGATCGGCAGCGTCGTGGTGTTGTGTTTCGGCGGCCTGGTCGCCTCGCTGATGCAGACGCTGATCATCCCGATCCAGCCCGACCTGCCCCGTCTGCTCGGGACATCGATCGGCAACGCATCGTGGATCATCACCGCGACCCTGCTCGCCGCCGCCGTGGCCATGCCGATCGCCGGACGCCTCGGCGACATGTTCGGCAAGCAGCGGGTCCTCCTGGTGAGTGCGGTACTGCTCACCCTCGGTTCGCTGATCTGCGCGCTGGGCGACTCGCTCATCCCGCTGATCATCGGACGCGGCGTGCAGGGTCTGGCCATGGGATTCATCCCCGTCGGCATGAGCCTCATCCGCGAGATCACCCCGCCCCGGATCACCTCGATGGCCGTCGCCGCGATGAGTGCCACGCTCGGCGTCGGCGGTGCGATCGGCCTACCGCTGGCGGCCTGGATCGTGCAGACCTGGGATTGGCACGCCCTGTTCTACGTGGCAGCCGGTCTCGGCGTCCTCGTCACGGTCGCGGTCCTCGTCCTGGTCCCGCGCGTGAACGACGCCGCGGGCGGACGCATCGACGTCTCCGGAGCGATCGGGTTGGCCGTGGGACTGTCCGCCTTCCTCATCGCCGTCTCGAAGGCGAACGACTGGGGTTGGACGTCCGGCGCCACACTCGGACTCGGTATCGGCGGAATCCTGGTGTTGATCGGATGGGGATTCTTCGAACTGCGCCAGCGTGAGCCGCTCGTCGACCTGCGCACCACCGCACGGCCCGCCGTCCTGCTGACCAACATCGCCGCCGCGGCGATCGGCTTCGGCATGATGGCCCAGTCCATCGTGCTGCCGATGCTGCTGCGCCTCCCGGAGGCCACCGGTTATGGTCTGGGACAGTCGCTTCTGGCCGCGGGCCTGTGGATGGCGCCTGGCGGACTGATGATGATGATCTTCGCGCCCATCTCGGGCATCCTCATCAACCGGATCGGCGCCAAGATCACCCTGGCGATCGGCGCCGCCATCCTGGGATGCGGCTACCTGCTCGCCTTCTTCCTCATGGACGCGGCCTGGAAGCTGATGCTGGCCTCGATCGTGTGTGCCATCGGTGTGGGGGTCGGCTACGCGGCGATGCCGACCCTGATCATGGGATCGGTGCCGGCCACCGAAGCCGGTGCCGCCGTGGGACTCAACGGACTCATGCGTTCGCTGGGCACCACCGTCGCCTCCGCCGTGATGGCACTGATCCTGGCCAGTGCCACGATCTCGCTCGGCGGCACCGAGGTGCCCGACCAGTCGACGTTCACCTGGTGCTTCCTCGTTGCCGCGGCCGCCGCCTTCGTCGGCATGGCGATCACACTGACCATCCCCTCGCGTCGCGGATCGTCGAATGTGCCGGAGGAGCAACCGCTTCCGGCTCGGGGCTGA
>ERZ501011.220-NODE-220-length-17339-cov-4.882087_pt1 | contig 17339 bp, 9 predicted proteins | sample MGYA00248833_ERZ501011 | MGnify/ENA primary metagenome ERZ501011 (study PRJEB25958, sample SAMN03398530) | human skin metagenome | study: EMG produced TPA metagenomics assembly of the Human Skin Microbiome Metagenome (human skin metagenome) data set. | reverse complement strand
CCGGATACGGAAAAGGCCTTCACGATGCGCTGTCGGAAGTACACAAGAAGGCGACCGAAGGCGAGATCATGACAGCAGATGACGCCACAGATTTGGTTGACAGACATCTACATACTCCGTTTGCCTACCCTGAGTTGCGGCGCAACCTCGAGCGATCTGCGGCCGAGGCGGTTAAACGTTACTTCAAATTGCACGGAAGCGCGATCGGGAACACTGTGCACTCCGAGAAGCAGATTCAAGTGCACATCGCCCCCGGGATCACGGTCGATGGCCGCATCGACTTGATTCGGAAGCTCGATACCGACGAGTTGGCGATTGTCGACTTCAAGTCGACCGAGCGAGCCCAGGACGAGGATGTCACTCGGGATCAGTTGCACGTGTACGCGCTCGGGTACGAGGAGCTAACAGGCGAGAACGCTGACGTCGTGGAAGTGCTGAACCTTGATGCTGGTGGTAAAAGCCATCGAGACCAAGTGGACGACCACATGCTCGATGACGTACGTGAACGGATACGCACGGCGGGTGAGAAGCTTCGTAAGAATGAGTTGCCGCGGCTCTCGACCTTTGCGCCCAAGTGCTCGACGTGCGACGTAGTTGAACTGTGTCGACCCCGGCCAGGAAGCGCGCCGTAGCAACACTCCGTTAGCTGGCGGGCAAGCTGTCTATCCCGAGTCCGAGGCCTTGTCGCGATCCGCGCTTTAGCATTGGGCATGGCGTGCGTAGGTAGCGCGCTGCGGTGAGTCTCAGTCGGCTTCTCCGTGTCACGGTCTACGCCGGGCGCCGCTGCTTCCTACGGCATTCGTTAGTCCGATAGTGATGTCGTTTCGTCACCACGACGGTTAACTCGTTCGCCTGTCGGTCCAGCCAAGTAGTGTCAGGCTGGCAGTCCACAACGTAGTTAGAAGGAGCGAATGGCTCAGGCGTCTTTGGGTGGCGGGTCGAGTGCAGTTGCTGCGTCGTCGCACGCTGCCTGCCCAAGGTTTCGAGGTACTGATCCACTGGTCACGGGTCGCACTCGCCGTGCTCTCGCTCGAGAGATCGGTTTCGCCGACGATTCAGGCCGGATTCCAGAGGCACGGTGGATGCGCGCGATGACCTTCGAGAGGCTTGTGCGTGATCGACGATTTGCGAGTGAAGTGGCGACGACAGCTGTGGGCCGCCTAGGCCTCGCCCGTCCCAGTGCAGTCATTACGGTGAATGCCGACGTCAGCAACACGAAGACCGCGCAGTTGCTCGACGAAGCGCACATCCGAGCGAGCGGAGAGAATGCGGTAACCCTCATCCATGCCTTGGCGCTGCCGTTTCCGGGCTTCGAAGGCGCTGACGCATCCGAGGTCAAACCTGACTTCGCAATCGTTGCGCCGCAGCCAGGTTCCGATCGGTCCTGGTTGATCATGGGCGACGCGAAGGATTACGAACGGGTTCGAAGCAAGATTGAGGACAGCCGGCTCCTTAAGGGGTTCCTTCAAGTTGCACTTGGTGCCGAGGCCGCCGCTCAGTGGTCGCGACTTCCAACCGACATGGCAGTCCACACCCACGGGGTGCTAGCAGTGCCACGAAACGCGTTCCTCCAGCCGGAGGCGGTTGTTGAGCTTCTCGAGGACCACCGAGAAGAGGTCCGAATGCGGGTCGCCGAACGTATCGCTGAGTCGAGCCGATCGGCCTACAAGAAGGCGACGGACGTAAGTGATTACGTTGAGCACTTGAGAGCGAAGTTCGATCCGTCGACCTGTACTACCTGCACTTTATTTGCCTACTGTCGCCATGAACTTCGAACATCATCCAACCGATCCGATCTGTTGGTCGAACTAGGGATCCCGAAGGATCATCACGCACTGTTAGTGCCGCTACTTGGCAACTCGGAGGCGCAGACGACGGCGCCCGCTTCTGTTCACGCAAATGTGAAGGCGACAATCACGGGTCGTGCCGAAGTGACGGGTCAGCGCCGTACGGATCCGATTGGCCTCCCTGGCAATGTGTACGTTGCAATCGCAAAGTCAGATAGTGCTGCGCTCGGCGTCTACGGCGTCTCCATTGCCCGGCAAACTTCTGAGGCGTCGACTGCCTGGTCGAAGACAGTCTTCGACGACCCCCAATCGCCGGAGACGCGACGACGCCTAATGCGAACAATAGGGCGTCAGATCGACCTTGCGATGGCTACGCAGCAGAAAGAGAACCCAAACGCCCCTAGCCCTATACATCTTGTGGTGCCCGACCAACCGACCGCTGACGTCCTCGTCTCGATCGCAGACAACCTCGCCGGGGTCGAGTTGAGCCGACTACGTTGGACCCGAGACGTGGAGGCCGGTCGTGAGCCGCTCACCTTCAACGGCGAGCCCGCAGTGATACCCGCGGCCCTCACCGACGACGAACGCATTGCTGTGTCGTTTCTACTCGAGGAAGACCGTTCACGCGCAGTCACACTGAGGTCGCCCGTCGTGGATCTACGATCGGTCCTCGCGGGGCATGTGGTCACCGGCGGCCCCGCCGTTGCATCTCTTCGTCTTGACTATCTGCTCTCTTGGGCAGAGACGTTAATCGACGGGACGGTTTATTCCCGAGACGTCGAGGACAAGATTGAGGCGTCTGCACACACACCAGGAGCGCGGCTCACCAGTGGTCAATCCGACACGATCCACGCCGCTCAAACAGGTTTCGGGCGGCAATCGAGTCGAGAGCGCGCGAGAAAGAACCTTCAAAGTTATCGACGTCTTGTAGGGCAGGAACTTGACTACAAACAGGATGTATTCGACCGCACGTTCACGGTGTTGGACGAATTCGATGACTCCTCGCTGCTTGAGACCTATCGCGCGATCGAGGGCGATGCTCAAGCGGTGTGGCGACGGCGCCTAGAACTCCGCGCATCCGACCTCGTACGCTTCGGCCGAACCTATCGCCACTGGAGAAACTCCTTGGTTCCAGTAATCGAAAGTGATGGGATTTGCCGAGCTCAGTTACTCTCGCTATCGAATAAGCAGTTTGCTCGCGACCTGGCCCGAGATCCCGGGAACCGGCAGGTGGCCTTCGCTCGAGTAGTGGGGATTCACCCACTGACCCTAGAAATCGCATCGCGCAGAATCGGCGACGGCGCGCGAATTGTTCTCCTACACAACGGGGATCATGCTTGTGTCGAGCAGCGCGGCGTTTCCGTTGACCATCAGAAGGGAAGCTTCAAGATCGGTGGCCTCGCGATCGGGCCGATCGCTGAGACGCCGGCTGCGAGCCGATTTACGTGGACCCCGGCAAACTCGCCGAGTGTCGATATTGATGACGAGCTTGTGGTCGCGGACTTTTCTTGGTTTTGCGACAACAAGCGGAATACCCACCTCAACATCACCCGGCCGACTCCTGACACCAACATGGCGCCCACGCCCGCATGCACGAACAGCAGTTATAGCGAATCCCCCCAGGTGCATCAATGGTGTTGCAAGCCCCACGATATCAATGAGGCGGAATGGTCAGACAAATTGGCGCGGCGCCGCGCAAACGGTGAGCTCAATCCCGAAACCTGGCCCCCAGTCATCGACGGTGATGCCTTTGAGGTGTCGCCCCGCCGCGCTACGACTGGAGATGCGGTCCAGAGCTCTGTCAGCGCGGTTCCTGACACTCTTACAATCGATGATTTGGACTAGTCTGTGACAGTTGCGTTCTCGATACCGAGTTCCGGTGATGGCGGCAGTACCCGCGTTCATCATGCTCAAGCTGCAGCAGGTAATGCTGCCATCACGAAAGAGGCGGTCGGCGTTCTGCGCGACAGCCTTACTGGAAGCCTTGATGTGAAACGCGTGCTTCTGAAGGCTGCTGCCGGCGCGGGGAAGTCGTTCGCACTTCAGGAGCTGGTGAGTAACGCAGTTGACCATCCGAGTTGCCAGAGAGTGGCTGTGGTCGCGTTCACCAATAAGCAGATTCATCCTTTGGCAATCGCGCTGGGAAATCGGCTGGGAAAGCGGAAAGTTTGTTTGTTTGTCTCTGCAAAGCGATGGGACGAAATCCCCGACGAGGCCCACCGATGCGTTGAAGTGGCGACGTCTACTACTAGTATCCCTGCATCCTGCGAAGTCATTGTTTCGACAAGCCATAAGCTCGGCGCGATCAACGAATTGACTCGCCAGATATCGACATTCGGCCCTGCTCACTGTGGTTCGTCAGCGTTTGATGTCCTTTTCGTCGACGAGGCCTGGCAACTTCCGCACTACCTTTTCGACAAGGTGGCCAAAGCTGCACCCCTCACGGTCGGGGTCGGCGACGTCGGACAGTTGCCTCCGCTCGAAGTCGGCGACAACCCCTGGCGTGGAGACCCAGGCCATAACCCGTATAGGGCCTGGCCAACTGACTATGTCGATGACCAAGAAACGTGGGCTAGGGAGCTCCCATCAGTTTGGCGGCCAGCCGCCGGACAACTCGACCTCTGGCGGGCCTTTTACCCGGAATGGGACACTCTCAATTGTGTGGCAGCACCCGGTGATCGGGTGTTGCATGCAGATGGCTTAACAGGGGATGCGCTGTCGATCTGGACGCAAGTGGGTACTGGCGTCCCGACACTCCTTGAGGTTAATGGCCTGCCGGTGGCAGAAGCTGCAGATATTGACCTCCCGCTGGTCGGCGTGATCGAGCGTCTCCTAGAGGAGCTCCTGTCATCCAAGTTCTCGCTCGAGCGAAGGGAATACGATTCGGCTGGCACTCCAACTCGGCGCGTGACCAAGGCGCGGCCGGGGAAGAGCGAGGGCGATCCACTCGTGGTCGTCCTAGCGACACGGAACCAGGCTGTCGACGACGCCGAAGACATGGTCGATCGGCTGCGGCAAAAGTTCGGGTTGTCGGAAACTGAGTTGGTCGCCTCTACGGTCGACTCGTGGCAAGGACAGACCAACGGAATAACTGTCGCTATCCACCCGCTCAACGGAGCTACTGATCTGAACGAGTTCAACTCCGCGTTCGGCAGGCTCGCGGTCACGTGCACCCGTGCGACACACGGGCTCCTGATGCTGGCCAGACCCGGGTTGATGCAGTTGCTCGACGAAGCTCCCGCACGACCGGGGACTCCTTTTGGCGAACCGGGAAACCGAAATCTGCCGAGACAAACGCATCAGCGGATTCTGTCGACATTTGCGGTAGGCAGGATTACTGTTCGACACAATGCCCTTCGGTAGGATCGCGGGGACGCTGTAGCGCGCTTAGTCATCGCAGGGATCGTCCTCATTGTCGCCGTGAAGATTTCGCCCATCGGCCACGTCTAAATGAGCGGCACTGACGCCTTTCTACCCTTCGAGAGCCGGGCTGAGGGCGGCTAGCTTGTGTACGTGCTCGGTCGTGTGCCTAGGAGTGCCCCGGTCTCACGGGGGTCGAGCACGAAAGCCGAAGGACGTGACTGGTCCACGGGGTGATTAACCGGAGCAGCAGCCCGATCCGCACACCGACCCGCACTGTCAACTCTCGGGTTTCCGCCAACCGGGGCCGGCGCGCATCGCCCGTGTCCTTATTCTGACTTCGTCCACTTCGGGAATGTGCTTCTGGCCCTCGACGGCCTGGTCCATCTGCGTTGGCTGGACCGCTCTACTGGGCGCATGATCAGTCGCATCACCACCAACAGCCCCGGTGATCTCGTGCATGTCGAACTCAAAAAGATGGGCAAGATTCCCGCCGGCGGTGGCTGGCGCGAAATCGGCAACCGCCACCGCCGCCCCGCCCCGCCCCGCACTCTGAGGCCAGCCACGTACTTAGCCTCTAGGGCCAGTACAAACTAGCGCTCGTCATTGTGGACGCATTTGAGCTCGCGACGCTGATCGTCGACCTCGCTGCATAGCTTGGTGCGGTGAAGGTGGGCAAACCTGCGGCTATAGCTGTTCCGGTCCCATCGGTCGGAGGGGTTGTCGGGATCGGCCGGCGGAGTGTTCTCGTCCGACGCGTACCTGGCGTTCATGGTAGGTTGCCTGCGCTTCCGTGTTCTTGCTGAGTGGGGTGCCAGTCTTACCGGTCTAGTCATTCGAGGGTCGAAGACGCCGAGTTATGGTCGAAAGGGAATGTCCGTAAAGCGTCAACGGGTGTGCTCGGCGCGCGCCGGAGGGTTAGCAAAGGGCCTCTGAATCAGTCTCCGGCGACGGTCTCGATCGTTCCCGTCAGCACCGACTCCGTGAGGTAGTCCTCGAATGAGAAACTACTGCCCTGAGTCTCGTTCAGTTCGGCAAGTTGTGGACTAACCTGTTCCTCCAACTCAGCGCGTGTGAGGACCTGGCCCGCAGTGAGAAAGCGTTCAGTGCTGCTCATACCGAGAAAGTACATTGTCTCCGGGACCTGCGTGACTCAGAACGCCTGGAAGGCGGTCAAATTGAGGTACCGATCTGTCGGGCTGCCGGAGGGGTGCAGCTGCTTACAGCGCTGCCTCCATCACGCGCTTGTGGCGAAACACAGTAGTTCAGCGCTGCGAGCACAACGTTGGATCCGATGTTCGGGAACCCTTTTCATCTCGCGACGGCACCGCCAGGGACACGCGGTCACACAGCTCGCGTACCTCCGCGGTCGTCGGTGACAGTTCGTAAGCGTGCTGGTGGCAGCATGCGCTCAGCTGGTGCCACAGAGATGTGAGCGCGTCGGCGACGTTCCGGTCGTCCAGTGCCCTAACGACCGCAAGCCGGGACCGCATCGACGCACGGCTGCAGTCTGCTCCGAGCGCGACGCATCGTTCGTTGACGATCATCTCGAGTGCTTGCCTCGCGAGGAGCGCGGCAAGACGGGAGGTGTCTCCGGCGATCCCGATGCCCTGAAGTAGCCGATCTGCATAGGCCAACAACTCGGCGGGCGTCAATTGCCCTCCAAGATGTCCTCGACAGTCTTGCGTAGGTCGCTGACTTCGTTCTTGGTGATGGTCGCGCCTTGGTGCACCCCTTTGGTGGCAACGGATAGCGCGGTGGCCCGATATGGGCGCCAGGACCGCCACCCCGAGACGTCGGCTTTGGGATCGTCGTGGAGAGCGAGTGCAACGCACGCGGTGGCGCTCGTGAGCTCTGACCAGATTCGCTCGGTCTCCTGTTGCGGCATGCCTTCCACATTGCGGCGCGTGAAGTACACCTGCCGCGCTGCGGATTCGATGCGAACCGGAAGAGTCCCGGGCACGCGCGGCGTTTGATGTCTTCGGGAATGTTCTCGTCGGCCACGACAGCGAACGCGTCATCGACGTAGCGTCGGGCGGGGTCGTCGGCGCTCTTGACGACGACTTTCGAACCGGACTCGCGAGTGACTTCGATGAGGTGTGCGTCGACCGATCGTTGGCGAATCGTGGTGGCGAGTCGGTCGTCGTGGGAGAAGACGATCACTTGCCGCGACTGGGCGAGATCCCGCAGGATGTTGAGGAATCCGTCGATCTTGGCGGGGTCCATGGCCTGGATCGGGTCGTCGAGGACGATGAACCGGAACGGACTGGACGGAGCGGTGGCACGAGGCAGGAAGCGCGCGAGGGCGAGGGCGTGAAGCTCGCCCTGACTCATCACCGACAGCACGCCAGTCTCCCGCCCGTCTACAAGCCCTCTCAGCACGGCCTTTCTGCGAGTACGTGCGCCTTCGAGAGCAATCTCAGAGATGTCCACATCGCTCTCCTGGCGCAGTCGTGCCCAAATGGACCGCGCCCCTTCGGCAATGGGTTCGAGTCGTTGTTTTCGCAGCGCCTGGGCATTGGAGCGCACCCAGTCGCGTGCCTGCTCGAGTAGCTGTAGCTCAAACGAGGCCTCTCTCGCCGTGCGTTCCAGCGCTACCCATTCCAGGGCTTGCTGAGCGAGAGGGGCCCAGGTGTCCTCGCGCTCGGTGAGCACCTTCGATGTCTCGAGCTGAAGTGCGGCCAGCGCATCTACCAGTTGCGGAATGCGGGTCTCGAGGTGGTTAGGAAGGTCCTCGACGGTCGCCGGGACCCTGGTGACCGCAGCGAAAGCCTCGCGATAGGTCGCGAGCGTCGCTAGATGGACTCCGTCAATCTGTGCTACGTCCCGAAGGGCAGCAATGAGCTCGCGAGCATCGCGTTCATTCTGCAGGGCCTGTTCACGTGCCTCTCGGTATATCGCAAGCTGCGAGTTTTCGTCGTCAAGGAGCTGTTGAGTGTGCGCCGCCCAGTCGTCGGTCAGCAAGCACTCGTTGCACACCGGACATTTGACATCGCCACCCTCGGAATTGCGGTATTGGAGGGCAACACGCAAGACCTCAGACCGATGTTCCGTGCGGCGTAATGTGTCGTCACCTAGTGTCCGCGCGTTGGCAAGTGCGTCGCGCAGTCGAACCGCAGTCGCGGCCCCGAGTTTCTGATCCGGAAGTTCGAGCTCGACAACCGCTTTCAATTGCGACAACGTCGACGTAGAGGAGTCCGTGCCTGAAGCTAGCGCGAATACCTTCTCAAGGTCGGGCTCGCGAGGGCGGAGCAGGCCAGCCAAGGACTTTGCCCGAGGGTCGGTGGCATCAATGATCCGCTTCTTCAGCGCCGATTTCGCGTTCTTTGAAGCATCACGCGGCTGGCGCCGGTTGTTGTACTTCTCGGTGAGACGGGTTTCGGCGTCCTGGATCTCGTCGAGGGCCAGGAGCTTGTCGAGGGCGTCATAAAGCTTCGACGGTTCCTGCTCGAGTAGGCCACCGATCTCGTCGTAGCTCAAGATCGGACGGTAGATCTCGATTGCCGTGGACCACCCGAGTGCGCCAACACCGTCCAGCCGCTTCTCGCCTTGACGCTGCGACCAGTGTTTTGCCTGATCAAGCTCGGCGCCGGCCGCCCATTCTGCGCCGATGGAAGTGCGCGGTCCATTCTCGACAGTGAACTGGACGCGAACTTCACAGGGGCTTCCGTCGTGCAAATTGCGCCACGAGTCGACCCACAACTTGGCTTTGTTGCGCCATCGATAGCTTTGTCCGGTCAGCGCATATTCGAACGCCTCTGCGAAGCTCGATTTTCCTGATCCGTTGCGTCCGCTGATGACTGTAATTCCCGGATAGGGGGACACCGAGAGGGTCGCCTCCGGTCCGATGCCTCTGAACCCGCGGACTCGGATCTCGCGCAGGTAAGCACCAGCGGGGTCCTGCGACACGGCCGATGAGTCTGTCCGACCGCGGGCGGCTGTGTCGCCGCCGAGCTGTCCTGCGAGTGCCTGTTCGCTCTCCAGCGCCGCGATGACGAGATACTTGGCGTCGTCCGCAAGGTCGGTGTCGGCGTCGAGCAGGTCCCAGACGGTATCGAGGAGCGCTTTCTCGCCAATTGGGGCTGTCTCAGGCATCGGTGTCCTTTCGCATGCTGCAGTCTGTGAGCTTGGCATACCAGACCGACATCTCGTGGACTTCGGCCGCACGTCTACTTCGCGGCACGCTCCCGAAGTAGACCAGGCGCCGGCATGAGCGCATCCTGCGGTTAGTCCATGTTCGTGCGAACGTTCCAGGCACGGCGATTTGCTACGGGTCTCGTGCCCCGACCACCGCAGAAGTGGATGCAATCCTTCGGCATAGCTCCCTGCTGTGGGTCGAAGACCCTGTGTCTCTTAAGTAGTCGCGGCCTGACATGGCTACTCCGTTGTCGCGTCAAATAGTGACCGGAACTGCATTGTCGTTCGTGCCAGGACGTCAGAAACACCGGTCCGAAGTTCCTCGACGAGGGTGACGAGCGGGACACCGATCACCTGCACCCGCACCCTGCGCGCTTCGCTGTCCGAAGGCACAGTCAGTTCAACCTTGTTCGTGGTCAGCGCGGATATCGTCGGATGCACGAGGAAAGATGTTGGGACAGTGCCGAGCCCGGTGTAGCACTGTGCGTAGAGGAAGAGCTGGTATAGGTCGGACGGAGAGACGTCCTTGATGTCGTAACGCTTGTACTTCGCGTCGACGGCACACTGCCAATCCTGCTGCTGCAGGACGATATCTGGAGCAATCGACCGACTTGGGACACCGTTGACGGTGATGAGCGAGCGATTATGCTTCTGCTTCTGAACATTGATGTGCGTGCCGTCGAGGGAAGCGGTCACCAGCCACTCGAGAAACCGCTCAAACAGCGTGTTCATGTTGATCAAGAACGCGTTGACGGCCAGCGATCCACCAACCACGCTGTCGTCGACTTGTTGAGTGGATAAGAGTGCGCGGCACCACGTATGTGCCGCCCGATAATGTTCGGTTCTCCGCCCATAGACGATCGGTCGGGCCACGACTTCTCTGTTCGATGGAAGCGTGCGGACGCCGGTCGCGAGATACGTTGAGAGACTTGCCGCTCGACGGCGTATGTCCGGGTCTGACGCGACTCTTCGTGCCACTCGCACACCTGCCAGCAATACTTGGTTTTCGATGACATCGTGGTCGAACTCGTCGAAACTGCATGACAGAGCGTCGAGTCGCCCATAGTGATGAGTGACTTGGCGATACACGTCGAGCCGCCCCCGCAGATAGGGCAAGTCATCGCGGTGCGGGCGATAGTCCCGGATCAGCCCTCGCCGTACGGTGTCTTCGGTGCGACGGACGGTCAGCCGGCACAGCAGCTGAACTGCATCTTCACTGTCGTTGGTCGACAGGCCCCGGTAGTACGTTGGCAGCTCGTGAAGAGGCGCGCCGTCCGTAAGCGCCAACATAGTCAGGACACCGAGAGATCCACCTGCAAGCTTCGGTATGACTCGCACTCGCAAGCTGTCGGTCAGCTGAACAGTTCCTACCCAAGAAGTTGCCTTTACCTCGACGCGGTCGTTGGACAACCACCGAACGCTCAGCTTCTTGCCCAAGTCTGCGGTGATTCGCTCCTGCTGGTCGATCAGTATCGGGGGATGCTGCGCGATTATCGCGCCGTACTCCGGGAGTTCGAGTTCGATCATTCGGCAGTTGTCTGAGCTTTGATGTCGAAGTCTGCTGCTAGCGCCGCCACGAGCTGAGCGTCGTCGCCCACTACTGCGTGAAGCCGCTGTTCCGCTGCATCGACGACGGTGCTTCCGAGGAACTCACGGAGCTGCGTGTAGTCGTCGTACACGATTTCTTGTAGCAGGGGAACGATCTCAGTGCGCACAACATCGGCGAACGCAGCTGTCGCATCGATCGGTACTCCGTCGGTGAGGAAGAATGAGTGCCCGATCTGTCGTTCGCGCCCAGCGAGCTTTGTTATGCGACGGTTCAATTCATCGACGAACTGATCGAGTGGCAGATCATCGATGACCGTTCCAACCAGGAGCTCTATTTCAGGCATGAGTTCGATGAATCCGAATCGCCGACGTAGCGCGGCGTCCAGTGCTCTGATGCTCTGATCGGCCGTGTTCATCGTGCCGAGAATGATGAGATTGGTCGGTATAGAGAGGAATTCGCCTGATGTAGGCAAGAGGACCCGTTCGCCTCGTCGAGGCTTCTCAACGACGGTCATGAGCTCGCCAAAAACGCGTGGCACGTCAGCACGATTGATCTCGTCGATGATTACGACGTAGCGGTTGCCTTGGTCCTTCGTCGCTCGGGTGGCGATCCGCTTCAAGATGCCATCGCGAAGCTCAAGTGTCAGGTCTTTCGCGCCCTGCTTAGGCCGGAATCCCTCGACGAAGTCCTCATATGCATACGACGCGTGGAAGGTGACCTCTGTGAGGTAGTCCTCGGTAGGGGCTTGGTCTTTGAGTATCCATTTGGCAAATCCCTTGGCGGCATGCGTCTTTCCGGTTCCTGGAGGACCGTAGAAGATAACTTGGCCCTTACGTTCGAGGACGCGATTCCAGTCTGTAAAGCGAAGCTCGTCGTCGGTACTTATACCGTCTTTGTCATGCGGGGCAATGGCCGGCTGTTGAGAATTGAGGAGCTTATCCAGCTGCGTCGAAGGAATCTTCGCGATCGTCGTGAGAGCCCACTTCTTGACCGGTTCTGCGAGCTTGCGAGCCTCGTCGAGATCCCACTCGACATTGATCGTGTGGTGATACTCGTTGCGGTCAGGACGCCATTGGTAGCCAGGATCTTTCACGGTTCCGATCGCGAGCACTTCGGACGTACCACGATTGGCGATGACTTTGTCGCCGTCCGCGATCTGGGTGAGGTTCCATAGCTCCCTGGCCTTCTGAGTGAGAGCAGACTTTGAACCGTTGTACTTCGCGGCGTATAGCGATGCGAAGCGCTCCTTGAAGTCGTCTTCGCTGTCGAAGGTTGTCAGGTCGCCGATCTCGTCCCAGCCGACACAGATGTAGCCGCCCTCCTCGCACTCGGGCCAGAACTTCGCCCCGGGACCGGGGGCAATCTTCCAGTACTTCGGCGTCTTGTAACCCGGAGGCGGATTCCATCCGTACAGCAGACCGATGAAATCTAGTGGATCGACCTCTGACAACTCGTTGAGACTCCGAAGATGCTGCAAGAGACGACGATTCACGTCGATGGTGTCACCAGTCGGTGCGAGGCCGAGGGACTGAGCAAAGTGCACGAGGTGTGTATGGCTGTAAATGGGTAGCACTTGCGACGGGAAGTAGAGAAACAACGACTTCAGGCGCACGGTTCGGGCACCGCGCAAGATGTCGATCTCGGAGGTCGACGCCCAGTCGTTGTTCTGTGCGAGGTCAAGCATGGTGCGAAAGCCTGCTTTGAGTGCAGCCCACGCCTCACTGACGTCGCTGTACCCGCTCGGATAAGCCCACCCACCGCTGTTTCGCTTGAAGATGACGTGCTTGTGCGAGCTACCTCCACTGATGGAGCCTAGGTTCGGTGTGCCCCATTCCAGGAAGTAGGAGTAGCTGTTGCGGAAGTCCGGGGTGTTCAGCGCGTAGTCATCGAGCTCGATGTCACCATCCAGCCATCGCGAGATGGGAAAGCGGTCCAGGAAGGCTTCATGCTGGGTATTTTGTCGTTCCCGCAGATCGGCGGGGCGTTGTCCGACATAGGTTGCTACTGCTGCTTGGAACTCCACAAAGAGTGCATACCTCATCGACGAGAGGTAGAACAGCTAGTCGCGAGACCTCTTCAAGAGCCCAAATGCGACGTCGGGTCGGTAGCCACAGGACAAGCGGGCCACTCCAATGTCCCCTGAACGATCGAATTCAAGGGCGTCCACCCTGAGAAGCCAGGATAGGCACCCTGTCGGACGACAGTTACCCGCGCTAACTGTCACGGCCGCCAGCTATTGTGACTCTCGATTATGGCGAGCCGCGACGCCGCGGCCTGAGTTAGTGGGTTTTAGTGGCCAGTCGAGAGAACGACGTCGACCTCAAGGATCGCGTTGGCAGATTGATGCAGTTCCTCCGGGAGATGGTGAAGGCCCGGACACGACCCGTGCTGAGGGTTGAGGACCACGAGGAACACCACTGGCTTTTCCCTGGAAGCACGCCCTACCAGGTCGAACGTGCAGCAACGGCCGGCGATGTGGTTGTTCGTGCGCCGCGAGTGCATCTCGAAGAGCCTCCCGAGCTGCCTCTAACGCTACTGACCTGGGTTGACGATCCAGGGGCTGTCGACCGCAGCGCTACCGCCGGTCCTCAATTCCGAGAGCCCGGTCCTAATAGTTTGACGCCTGAATCCGAGGTTGCTGAAGCTCGCGCCGCGTACCAGCGCTGGCACCAGGAATGGTCAATGTGGGCCCAGACGGATCGGCAGCGTCGACCTCATCATGAGCTTTACCAAGCTCTGACCGACATGATGCATGAGCTCGCGGCGAGGCCCGAGTCGGTGGAGCTTGTCGTCGCATCCGGACTCCTGTCCCTGCCGTCAAAACAGGCTGACGGGTCGCGTGTGAATACCCATCTCGTCACGCAGGCAGCGACGATCGAGCGGGACGAAACCAGTGGTGACCTTTTGGTGAGGTTTGTCGAGCTTTCCTCCTGTCGACTGGAAGACAGCGAGCTCCTCACGGGGCTCGAGATCTTTGACCAATCGGGGAGCCGGACACTCCTTACGCAGCTCAGGGAGTCGAGCTCACCCCTTGACGAGTCGATCCAGGTGTTTCTCAAGACCTGGGCGGCTCGTGCGCTCGGTCTGGAAATCCCGGTCACCGACGAGCTCGAACCTTCCACGACCACCGGTGAGGTCTCGCTCGCCCTCGCACCCGCTCTGGTCTTGCGGAAGCGTGGCGCGTTTGCGCTGGTCGAGTACTACAACCAGATGATCAGCCAGGCCGAAGAGGTGTCTGCGAAGACGCCGCTCGGACTAGCGCAGCTCGTGACCGCGATTGAGGCTGATGAGCGCGTCGCGTGGCTTGAGTCCACCGGGGCTACCGCGCCGAGCGAGCTTGCCGAGGACCCTCTGTTCCCGCTGCCCGCCAACGCCGAACAGTCGAAGATCATTGAGCGACTCGGCGGCGACAGTGGCGTCGTCGTGGAAGGCCCACCCGGTACGGGTAAGACGCACACAATCGCGAATCTGATGTCCGCGCTCCTTGCGCGGGGACAACGAGTGCTGGTGACGAGTGAGAAGTCACAGGCGCTGCAAGTGCTCCGAGACAAACTGTCGGCGGACATGCAGGAACTGTGCGTGTCCATCACTGACCTGGCTCGCGGCGGTTCGCAGGAGCTCAACCGAAGCGTCGCGACGATCGCTGAGCGTAAGACCTCGTTCATCCCCGAGGCGTCCGAACGGACGATCGCCGACCTCACCGACAAGCGCGAGCAAGCGTTGGCACGTCGATCGACAATCCTCGAGGCGATCCGAGCGCTGCGGGAATCGGAGACGTACCAGCATCCCGAAGTCGCTCCGGGATACAGCGGGACGCTGGCCTCCATCGTGCGACGGTTGGAGGAGCAGCGTGAGCGATTCGCATGGCTCCCGGGTCCTCTGTACGCGGACGAGCCGCCTCTTGCGCCCGGAGAGTTTCGGGACTTGGTCCGGCTCCTCGAGCTGCAGACGCCCGAGCATGGGACTCGCGCGGAGCAGATGCTGCCGGCACTGGACAGCCTCCTACCTAGTGCCGATCGCATGACCAACCTCTTCGACGCGGTCCACCGCCCGCCGCTGGATCTTCCAGCTCAGACTCAGGATCTTGTCGACATTATCGAGAGTGTCGACAGCGGAACCGCCGAGCAGGTCCTGCTCCAGTGCGGCACGCTCAGGGAAGCGGTCGACATCGTCCGTGCGCTGTCTCCGGACTACCAGCAGCTCGCAAACCGCGTGCTCGCAGCTGAGATTGACCATCTGTGGGCGAGGGTTCCAGAACTCGACACCCACGTCGAGGACGCCACCCGGTGCGACCGAGCCGTCGGTAGCGCTGCGGTCGATGCACCTGGCGTGTCACGTAGGGTTCTCCAGATCGTAGAGGCGTGGATGGCCCGCTTGCAGGATGGCGCTGAGTGGAAAGGACGGTTCCGTCGTTCCGCCGAGCAGAAGGCGTATGACGAACTCGAACTCAATCTGATTGTCGACGGCGAGCCGGTGCGTCGAGCGGAAGAGCTCGAGGTCGCCGTCGCGCACCTCAAAGGACTTGACGCCGTCGAGTCCGCACGGCGAATCCTTGCGGATCTCGGCGTCCACCTTGCCGACGACTCCTCGCGTACGGCGCAGGTGAACAACCTCGTCATCCTGCGTCGACACCTCGCGTCGATCGAACGATTGGTGGCAAGCTGCCGCGCGCTAACCGACACCCTGTATCAGAGCACTCGGCGGCATCTGGCCGTCCGTAGCGTCAACGACGCCGACACGCTGTCTCAAGCGGCGTCCGCAATCACATTCGAGTTGCAGCGCCGATCTGCCCGTCAAGAACTGACTGGCATCACCGATGTGCTTGGCAACGCATTCGGGCCGGCGCCAGCGCCCGAAGCTCGCGAGCTCACCGAGAGCGTTCGAGCAGCATCCGCTCATCAGTTCGGTGAAGCGGTGAGCGCGTATCTGCGTGCGCAGCAACAACAGCGCGAGCACCACGAGTGCCAGGCTCTTGTGCAGCGTGTGCGAACGGCAGCCCCGTCGTTGCTCGATGAACTCCAGGGTCACCTCTCTGACCCTGGCTTGGGTGTTCGCCTCGAGACCATTGCTGAAGCGTGGCACTGGCGTCGTGCGTACGAGTGGGTTCAGCAACAGCGGACTCCCGGGCGGGAGGCGCAGCTCAGCACTGAACTCGACGCCGCAACATCTGATATCAGCTCTTTCACAGCGCGATTGGCGGCAGAACGGGCGTGGAAGAGCGCTCTCGAGCGCATGAGCGCCACCGAGGTTACGGCGCTTCAGGCCTACCGCGATCACATTCGCAGCATCGGAAAGGGAACCGGCAAGCACGCTGAGAGGTTCCGGCAGGCAGCCCGCATGGCGATGCAGGAGGCGCAAAGTGCTGTGCCGGCGTGGGTCATGCCTACGCAACAGGTACTCGCGTCGATCCCGCCCCAGCCAGGCGCCTTCGACGTCGTCATCGTGGACGAAGCCAGCCAGGTCGACATCACGAATCTCTACCTTCTATGGCTCGCACCGCGAGTGATCGTCGTTGGCGACGACAAGCAGTGCACGCCAAGCGAAGTTGCTTTCGGTGGCCTCGACGATGTGTTCACGCGCCTGGACAACTACCTTGGCGACCTTCCCGACCACGTCCGAAATACGTTCACGCCACGGTCGAGTCTCTTCTCGCTCTTGCGGTCACGCTTTGGCCAGGTCGTCCGTCTCCGGGAGCACTTCCGGTCAATGCCGGAGATCATCAGCTGGTCAAGCAACCAGTTCTATCGGGACGCTCCGCTGGTGCCGGTTCGGCAATTCGGCTCCGATCGCCTACCGCCCCTTCAGAGCACGTATGTTGCTGGCGCAACCGTCACTGGAAAAGGCAGCACCACCCTAGCGAACAAGGCGGAGGCGATGGCCATCGCCGACCAAGTGCGAGTATGTCTCGATGACGGGCGATACGACGGCAAGACACTGGGCGTCGTTGTCCTGCAGGGCCATGGCCAAGTGGCCGCGATCCAGAACGCGTTGCGGGGCAAGATCTCGGAAGATGAATGGGAGGAGCGTCGCTTCCGGGTTGGAACTCCGCCCGACTTCCAAGGCGACGAGCGTGACGTGATTCTCCTGTCCTTGGTGGTGGCGCCGGACTACAACTTCGCACCTCTCACTCGGACAGAGTTTGAGCAACGCTTTAATGTGGGCGCCTCTCGTGCCAAGGACCAGATGTGGTTGTTCCACTCGGTGACACTGGACCGGTTGCGAACCGGAGATCTCCGCAAGTCGCTGCTCGAGCACATGACTTCGAGGCCGGTCGCTACGTCGGAACCGGTACCCGAGAACGTATCCAACGATGTGCGAGACCCTCGTTTCGACAGTCTTTTCGAGCAGCGAGTCTTCAACGAGATCGTTGCCCGCGGTTACCACGTCAACCCGCAGATTCCGGTGAACAACCGCCGTATCGACCTTGTCGTGATGTGACTAAGGTCACAACCCGGGTGTGGCGTCAGCCACCGGCAAACGGGGGGAGGACGTCGAGTGTCGTGCAC
>ERZ501011.219-NODE-219-length-17348-cov-19.221303_pt1 | contig 17348 bp, 20 predicted proteins | sample MGYA00248833_ERZ501011 | MGnify/ENA primary metagenome ERZ501011 (study PRJEB25958, sample SAMN03398530) | human skin metagenome | study: EMG produced TPA metagenomics assembly of the Human Skin Microbiome Metagenome (human skin metagenome) data set. | reverse complement strand
CATGCTCTCCATCCTTCACAGGTTCGAGAGCCTCCGACAGACCCGGGGCGGTTCAACTGTAGCCAGGACGGAAGGAAGAGAGCTGCACATTCGAGGGAGCTCGCCGCCCTCCCCTCCAATCCTGTGAGAACAGTGCTGCCGGTGACCGTTATGGTTCAGCCGCTGTGTACGAGCCTGATGCTGCAGCGCCGCGACTGGTGGGCGGGCAATCCGCTCGGCCTGACCCTCGCGGTCAAGCCGGTCCTTGCGGTGTTGTTTTCCTGTCGCTACTGAACCGGCAGTGGAAGGCCGAGCGTTTGCAGTTCCAGCCCTGTTGACCGTCGCAGCCTGACCGCTGGCGGTGGATCGCCGAACGTGGTCGCGTACCTCGCAGAGTTGGCGGCGCGCAGAACGGAGACGCGTGCGGCGTCAGTCTGACCGCGTGAAGTTGGCGAAGAAGTCATCGATTGTTGATACGTCGGCATAACGTCGAAAGTGAGCAACGTCGACCTTGACGAAAACACCGCTAGAGGTGAAGTACGTTTGCTCATCGAACGATCCGGCGGCCGCAATGTGCAGTAGGCGATCCGACTCGTGGTCAATCCAGGCAGTGAGACGTATGGGAGTGTGCAGCGGGACCGGCCGGCGGTATTCGACGGTCAGGGTGCGGGTCACCGCGGGGGTCCGCGCGATCCACAGGGTGAAACCCATGATGTCGTCGCAGGCGGCCGAGATCGCGCCACCGTGCGCCAACCCGGGCGCGCCGAGGTGTTTCTCGTCGAAGGTGTGATCGGCGTACACCCGCTCGCCGCTCCGGTAGACCTCAAGTTGAAGTCCGTGGGGGTTGCTGCTTCCGCAGCCCATGCACTGGGACGAGTGTGCCGGCAGTCTTGCTTCGGGGGTCATCTCTGATCGTTGTCCTTAACTCAGCCCGCCACCTACGCAACAGGGTGCGGGGGGATCGATGAGGTGTGGGAACCGGTCCCGAACACGGTCTGTGCTCACCACTATAGGTAATACTGCCAGTACCTGATACTGTCCATTACGCACACGCGAATGGAGTGGCGCACACCACGCGCACTAGGGGGGGAGATGGCCATCACCACCGGCACAGGCGTCAACCGTCTGCTAGACGGCGCTGCCACTTTTGGTAACACCGTCGGCTTGGCTGGTCAGGCCCTGCGGTGGGTAGCAGTAGACATTGCTACAGGACGATTTCCGTTTCGCGAAGCCGTATCGCAGACCTGGTTCGTCATCGTCGTGACAACTCTGCCGGCGATTCTCGTAGCTGTGCCATTCGGTGTCATCGTGTCAGTACAGGTGGGTAGCCTCACTCAGCAAGTTGGGGCCACGTCAATAGCTGGCGCCGCTGGTGGCCTCGGGATTATTCAACAGGGAGCGCCCATCGTTACCGCCCTCCTACTCGGGGGCGCGGCCGGATCAGCGATTGCCTCTGATTTGGGTGCTCGAACGATTCGCGAAGAAATTGCTGCCATGGAGACACTCGGACTCAATCCGATCAGGCGAGTCGTAGCGCCCCGGTTCGTATCTGTGTTGATCACCGCGCCGCTGCTCTGCATGCTAATCGTCTTCACCGGGCTGCTGGCGGGCTACGCCATCAGCGTCGACGTCCAAGGCATCACACCAGGCAGCTACGTCGCCTCGTTCGCTTCGTTCGCATCGATAACAGACATCGTTGTCGCTCTATGCAAATCGCTTGTGTTCGGACTTGTAGTGGTGACGATTGCTTGTCACCGCGGCCTGTCGACGAAAGGCGGCCCTAAAGGCGTCGCAACCTCAGTAAATGCCACCGTAGTACTGGGCGTCGTCGCATGCTTCGTGATCAATGTCTTTATCACGCAATTAACAACCATGTTCGTCCCCCAAACTATTGGATGAGAAACGCCTCGTGACCACCGTTCCCTCCCGGAGGTTCTCCGCCGCCACCCGCCCTGTCGAAGCCGTGATCGCGCCAGTTGTACACGTACCTGAACGCTTGGGGCACGTCGCGACCTTTGTGATCGCCGCGGTCCTCGGCATCCGCCATGTGATCACCACCTACCGACGCCAAACCCTGCTCTACATACAAGAATTCGCCTGGGGTAGAGGTGCAGTCTTGGTCGGTGGTGGAACGGCCATCGTCCTCGCCATCCTCGGCATCGCCGTCGGCGCCTCAATCGGTATCCAGGGTTACGCCTCTCTGGACCTCGTAGGGATGGGTTCACTGACGGGGTTCATCTCTTCCTATGCCAACACCCGAGAGCTTGCGCCAATGATCGCGGCGATCGGGTTCGCAGCACAAGCCGGCTGCCGGTTGACAGCTGAGATCGGCTCGATGCGCATTTCCGAGGAGATCGACGCTCTCGAGGCTATGGCGGTACGTCCTATTCCATTCGTCGTCAGCACTCGCGTAGTTGCGTCGATCACGACCGTGATTCCTTTGTACATCGTCGCGCTTATTCTCGGATTCGGGGCCGCCAAACTCGTCGTCACACAAGTTCACGGCCAATCCGGCGGCACTTACGATTTCTATTTCGACCAGTTCCTCAAACCTCAGGATCTTGCCTTCTCGCTTATCAAAGTTCTTGTATTTGTCATTTCTGTAGTGATTATCCATAGCTATCAGGGCTACTTCGCCACAGGCGGAGCTGAGGGGGTGGGTCGAGCGTCCGGTCGAGCGATCCGCACGAGCCTCATAGTCATCGTCGTGGAGGACATGATCTTGACCCTTCTGATGTGGGGATTCGATTCCGGCGTACGGATTTCAGGGTAGGGGGTTCAGTGGCTGTCTTTCATGATCCGTCCGGACGCGAGCCGTCGCACGGGAACCTGGCCCTTCGGGGGGTCGCCCTATTGATCCTCGGCGCGATAGCTGCCTACTTACTGATAAGTGACGCTAACGGCGACTTCAGCGATCACACGTCGTTGACCATCAACACCGACGCGATAGGCGACGGATTGAAGGGGGGATCGGATGTGAAGTACCTTGGGTTCACCGTGGGGGAGGTCTCGAGCATCGCGGTTCGAGACCGTGGCGCGGCGGTCAAAATCAACCTCACCGGTTCCGGTAACGACCTAGTTCTCCGGCAGGGCATGACGGTGAACTACACCTCGTCAAACGCATTGGGACCAACTGCACTGGAGATCGTAGATCCTGGACAAGGACCACCCATCGGTTCCGGCGGGAGTGTCTACGTGAGCAGGTTGCAATCTGAACAGACCTCGGTGTCAACGCTTGTTCGCAAGATCTCCACGCTGGTCGAGGCACTGGACCAGCCCTCATTTGAAGCGGTAGTGAGGTTCATCGTTGAGGACTCGCAGGCAATGGCTGATAGCGGAAGACTCGTTCTCCAGATTGCGCAACTCACGCGAGATGTCCAGAAACGGCCGGTCGGGGAGGACCTAGGAATTGCGGCTAACCTGTCCACCGGAGTCGCCGACTTCATGACGCCGTTTGTCCCTGGCGTCTTGAAGAACGTCGATATCGCTGACTTTTTCGCCACCCAACAAAACATCGACCGCACGAAGAGTAATCTCGGCGACACGGGAAAGGTTCTTTTCGGTGGGCTCGGCGGCCTGCTCGATAAGAATTACCCAGCCCTGAGTTCGCTGTTAGACGTCGGCCTTGACCTAGCGCGGCCCGTCGCCAGATCCGCCTCGGGGCTAGTTCGCACGGTGTACACGATCCCGCAGATCCTCGATGGCATCGACAAAGCCTTGCCGAAATTCAACGAACGGGTCCAGCTCCAGCTAGCACTGGTGGTCCAGACGTCGCCTGCCCTACAAGGCGCATTGAGAATGGGGGGTGCCACGCGATGACTCTGAGGTCGCTAACACCCACAATCATTAAAATCGTCGCTTTCATCGCTCTCATCGGAGTCCTTTCATATGTCATCATCGCGATTCTGCAGCCGACCAACGAAGGGTCACCCAGTTCGCAGCGTTCCGCGGTGTTTGCCGACGCTTCCGGACTCAAGCCCCGCGACGGGGTACGACTCGCTGGAGTGAAAGTGGGATATGTAACGGCTGTCGATCTCGAGGGCTCAACAGCGATCGTCCGTTTCCAACTGGATGACGGTGTCGCGATTACCCCCGCGACGACTGCCGCTGTGCGTTACCAAAATCTGCTGGGGCAGCGGTATGTGGAACTCATCAATGCCGGACAAGGCGCCGACCAGGACTCGATCACACAGGTGGCACTCGAGAAGACCGTCCCGTCCTTCGACGTATCGACACTATTCAACAGTTTCAAACCAGTATTCGATACATTGAATACTGCGGAAATCAACGAGCTTCAGTCGAACCTTCTACGGGTTGCCCAGGGAGACGGTCGAGGTATCGCACCAGTCATGAAGCAAGTCGCGAACATCACTGATTACGGGAACCAGCGTTCAGAGATCATCACCAATATTGTGACGAGCCTGGGGCAGGTGTCCGACCAGTTGATGGGGCGCTCCGCTGAACTGGTTGAGTTGATAGACAAATTGGGGTCAATCGTCGATGCGTTCAGCCGCGTGAGCGATCGACTGCGGGCCTCGCTGCGAGAGGTCAACCGTTCGATGGCAAAGACTGTACTCGCCGGTGAGCAGATCGAGTCGACCTACGACACCAGCTTCGCGGCTATCTTTCAGAGATTAGTGCGGGAGCCAGGGGATACAGAAGGCCTACTGAATGGTGCCGTTCTCCTGAAGCCGCTCCTGGACGCCCTGGCCGCAACATCCAACGCGACTCCCCCGCCCTCGGCGGCAGGGTGTGCCCGAGGGGTGCTCGACCTACCGAGAACAGTGCAGATCGCCCTGATGGGTCAACGACTGGTGGTGTGCCAGTGACCCGTTTCTTCGGCAAGCGTCCGCATCACCGCCCGCAGCGTCGGCGGGACCTCATCCTGGCGGGGGTCGTAACGATGGTCACGGTGGCCGGTCTCGTCGCCGCCGGAGCTGTGTATATCTCGCCGCCCGGACAAACTATCTACAGCGCGGAGTTAGTCAATACCGGCGGATTGGAAGCTGGCGACCAGGTACGTATCGCCGGGATCAGGAAAGGCAAGGTAGCGTCGGTCGACCTGACCGGAACGTTCATCACCGTGCGGTTCCGGCTGGATGACTCGATTGCCGTTCGGTCGGACGCGACGGCGAACGTCCGTCTCCTCACCCCTATCGGTGGACGTGTATTGGACCTCGACCCAGGTTCAGGCCCGTCGGCCATTGACGGCGCGATCCCACTGGTGCAGACAGGCAGCACCTATGATATTTCCAGCACCCTGGAGACATCTACACCGGTGTTCCGTGACGTGCGTGGTGTTGATCTACGGCGCACGGCGGCGTTGCTACAGGATGCCTTTTCCGACGGAAACACCAATATCCCTGATGCCCTGCAAAACGCGAGCAGCCTGATGGACTTGCTGGAGCGTCAGTACGCACAACTCGACAAGACGGTGGCTTTGTCCGACGAGTATGTCGCTGCCCTCGCAAACCGCAAGCAGGTACTCGTGGACTTCCTACGCCAGCTCAGCTTCCTTGCCCGCACCCTTGGACCAGACATCGCCAACGTCCAGAGCGGGTTCGATTATCTACGTCGTCTTTTTAAGTTGCTGACCCGGCCGCTTGTCGCGTACCGCGACGGTATAGAACCATCGGTACAGCAGTTTAAGATCCTTCTAAACAAGGTGTCGGCCCAGATGCCCGCCTACCAAGACGCGCTGGCCCAGGTCGATCAGATCACCAGAAGACTGAGCATTCTCCTCAATGCTCCGCAGGTCGGACCTGCGAGTCCTGAACCGACCGTCCGCGTCTGTATCCCGATTGGTGATAACAAATGTTGACGGAGCGGATGCGTCGGCATCTGATCCCGATCGCCACCATTGTCACACTGGCAGTAGTGATCGGCGGCGTCGGAATCGACTATGCGACAGCCGACGACGACACGCGATCACTATGTGCGGAGTTTTCTGACGCATCAGGTCTGTACGAAGGCAATTCCGTCGCGATGCTCGGCAAGAAGGTGGGCAGGGTCGTAGGCATTCACGAGGAGGGACAGAAAGGTGTGCGTGTCGATATGCGGATCGACAAGACCGTGCCGCTTCCCGCAGATGTGGGTGCGACCCTGGTGTCCACCTCGATTGTCACCGAAAGACAAATCGAGTTCACCCATCCCTATCGTGGCGGAGAATATTACAAGTCGGCTGAGTGTATCCCACTGGAAAAGACCAGGACTCCACTGGGGATTAGTCAAACGCTCGACGCGATCAGCACTCTTTCAGACGAACTCGTCAAGGACGACGGACGTAACACGGATGCGATTCTTCAGGCACTTACACTCGTCTCGAAAAACATGGAAGGGACCCAGGGTGATATATCCGGCATTCTCCAGGACTCGGCCACGCTAATCAACGATCCGACCCGGCGTGATAGCCAGATACGCAGGATTGTAGCCAATCTCGCCACCTTAACCGGTGTTGCCACCGAAAACAGTACTGAGGTGACCCAGCTATTCGACAACTTCGTAGGCGCAATTGAGGTGATTGTTGCTTTCGGTCAAACATTCGGCGCCGCAACAGAGTACGCAGGCACCTTCGTCCCTATCCTGTCGCGCCTATCGTCTGACTTCGGGCCACCTATTTTCTCACTTGGAGATGCTGCGGTTCCCCTCCTCTCGCAAGCGGGCAAGCAAGAAAACATACTTGCGTCCGTCGCCGCTCGAACAGCTGACCTCATCGTTGAGCATCCAGATGCGAAGTCGATCCTGCGGGCATTCGCAATATCTGTACCACTGCAGGCCCTCAAGAACGCGTGCGCTCCTCCTTCCGTCAAGGACGTTTGCGCGACGGGTAACGAAGCGGCGACGATCGCCAACTTGATCGGAGGGCAACCTCGATGATGATCTACGGCTACCTTCGTCGTGTCACGGCCGCGATCGTGACGCTGTTCGTAGCGACTATCGCCCTCGCCGCCTGCAGCATCAGTGCTGACAACCCGCCGACCATCGGTGGATCATCCGCCCGAGACGGCTACGACATCGAGATCGAGTTCACGAGTGCTCTGAACTTGCCTGCCCGTGCCAAAGTCCTCTCTCGAGGGATTGACGTCGGTGCCGTCACCAGCGTCGCTTACGACGGAGGCCACGCGCTGGTTGCTGCCCGAATTGATAAAGACGCCCAGCTGCCGGAAGATTCGCGCGCGGAACTCCGCCAAGACACTCTCCTGGGCGAGATTTATGTGGCCATCCTTCCCCCTGCACAGCAGTCCACCCAAGGCTTGCTGCGCGCGGGATCGGTAATACCTCTCTCACGCACCGAACCGGCTGCCAACGTCGAGGACGTGATGCGGGGTATGGCTAACGTATTGGGCGGGGGTGAACTCGATAAAATCCATACCGCGATATCGACGCTGAACTCGACTTTTCCGAGTGACCCCGCCCAGTTCGATGCGCTCTACCGCACGACCTTGCGCACCGTGTCTGAGGTGTCTGCCAACACCGACAAACTCGACGTAATCCTGCAGTCAGCCGATCGCACACTCAAAGTGATCCTGGCCGACCCGTCAGGTACAGACCGAATGTTGACCAAGGGGGGAGTGAACTTTTATGGTCTGGGCTACTCGCTAATTGACGTAGCGCTACTCATCGCTAATCTGCGCGACTTCGCGGTATCCGCAGGCCGTATCGTCGACCCTGAGTATTCCCGCATCAAGGAAACGGTGGGCGCGATCGCGCCAGTGGTCGCGTCCATCGCGTACTCGGACATCTACTCCAAGGATGTTTCCGACAAGGCGGCTCGTGTAATACGCGAAAGGCTCATCCCATTCGTCAGCTCGCCAGATATCAACGTCTCCGATGTGTCTATCGATGGCCGAGAACTGGCGCGGCGTGATGCCGAGTCGTTCATAACCGTCTTGCGAGCGATCGGAATGATGCCATGATCCGCAGCACCCTCGTATCGCTGGTTGCCCTTGTCCTCGTTCTCCTCGTCGGAGCGACATACTTGATCATCGACGTGGCACGGGTAAACCCGTTCCGCACCGACTACGCGATCTCGGCCATACTCGAGAGCTCGGGCGGCCTTCTAGACACATCACCGGTAATGTTAGAGGGGGTGCCGGTGGGAAAAGTGACATCTATTCGCGTCACAGGTAATCAGCTCGCCGTCGACATGTCCATCGACTCCGACTATAAGATTCCTCGCGGCAGTGTCATGACGATTCAGAACCTCTCGGTCGCGGGAGAACAATACATCAATTTCATCCCACCGGGCACAACCACCAGTGAGTACTTGCGTAGTGGGGACCTAGTGCCCGCCGGCGCCATCCGCGTGTCGCAATCCGTTCCCCAGGTGCTCCCGAAAATGTCGGCAGTGGCGGACGCGCTCGATCCAGCATCGATTCAGTCCATCAACGAAACGATCTCGGCGGCAGTCGACGGCCGGCAAAAGGACCTCGACACGATCGGAGACATGATGCACCGCCTCGTGGACTTCGTCGGTGACGACGGTGCCGTCCGTACCACTGCGGACAATGCCGAGTTCCTCCTGGGCCTTATGTCGAACGTGGGCGGTGTGCTCAGCACCGCGTCGGTCCGGACCCCGGATGCCGTCGACGGTTTGGCGAGGATCCAACGTGCGTTCATCGTTTTCACTTCTACGTCCTACGACAAATGGCCACCGATCCTGAAGCTAGTGGAAAAGCTCAGCGGCTACATCCAGATACTCCAGCCCGATATTGTCGCCATTACCCGCGCGGTGAAGCCGGCGACGGCGAAAGTCGCAGACACATACATCGACTTCGGATCGATCGGTGATCTTCTGGCTCGAACATTCCCAGCGTCACATCGGGGGCAGGCGCAGATTCCGATCGCCGTCACGCCATCACCTCGCTGACGCCCGATGGATACCTCCTACACCAGCATTCACAGAAGGCAGCAAATGACGGCACAAGACAACGGACCAGAATCCAAGGACAGCAGCGCTGAGGATAAGCTGACTGCGGCTTCCGACAAAGCAGATCGCAGCGACGCCACTGGTGCTACAGAATCTGCGACGTCCCAAGACGGTCCCGCCCCGGACGAGGCAAGCCCCCCGACGTCCGATGCCAGGCACCGATGGAGATCAGCACGCGTCCAGGCGGTGGCCGCCGGCGCTTTCGTGGTGGCACTCGCGGTGCTGGCCGGCCTCTTTGCTTACCTCTACATTGACATGAGGGAAGCAAAGACGTCCGCGGAGAACGCTGCCACACAACGAGCGCAGGCAGCGCAGGCAGCATCGGACTACACCACAAAGTCGCTCACCTACAGCTACCAAAACACCGGCGCATTCTTTACCGAAGTGAAAGAGAATGCCAGCGATGCGTTGGTCAAGCGATACGACGATGTCGAACCCACCCTGACCCAAATCATGGAACAGGCCAAGGTCCAAGCGTCGGGACGCGTACTGGCGACCAGTGTCACCGGCAGCGCCAGCGAGAACCGGGGGGAATACACGGTGCTGGTCTTCGCCACCCAGAAGACCCAGAATGTTCAGAACCCTCAGCCGAGCGAACTCCCCACACTGTTGAAAGTAGTCGTGCTGAAGACCGAGAACGGCTGGCAGATCCAGGATTACGGACCTGCCGAATGATCCAGCGTCCGCCGCGAAAGGAGAATTTGATGAAAAGCACCATGCAGGAGGTGCCGATGACAGTGTCATCGATACTGCGTCACGTCGCAACCAATCATACTGATAGGCAGGTGATTACTTATTCCGCGAGCGACTCTGCCCGGTACGCAACCTACGGCGATCTCGAAGAGCGATGCGCACGTCTGGCGAATGCTCTGCGCCGGGTCGGCGTGGTCGGCGACGACCGCGTGGCAACCATGCTGTGGAACAACCAGGAGCACCTCGAAGCGTACGCTGCGGTACCCGCGATGGGCGCGGTGCTGCATACGCTGAACATCCGGTTGTCACCGGCTCAGCTGCAGTTCATCGCGAACCACGCCGAAGACAAGGTCATCATTGTGGACGGGTCGCTGGTGCCGTTGTTGGCGGCGGTCTTACCGGGCTTGGCGACGGTTCGGGTTGTGTTCGTTACCGGCGACGGCGACACCTCCCCGCTCGACGGCCACGGCGTGACCGTGATGCGATACCATGACGCGCTCGCAGCAGAATCACCAATGTTCTCTTGGGTCGATCCCGACGAGCGGTCGGCTGCGGGTATGTGTTACACGAGCGGCACTACAGGCGATCCCAAGGGGGTCGTCTACAGTCATCGCTCGGTGTTTCTGCACTCCATTGCAGCGTGTACTGGTAACGCTCTGGCGATCGCAGAAGCCGATCGTGTACTTCCCGTCGTGCCGATGTTTCATGCCAGCGCCTGGGGTCTGCCCTACGCGTCGCTGATGGCCGGCGCGGACTTGCTCATGCCTGATCGATACCTTCAAGCGGCGCCGCTCGCCGACTTGATCCAACAGCATCGCCCCACGAAGGCAGGAGCAGTACCGACAATCTGGAACGATCTTCTTCAGTACGGTATCGCGAATCCGGGTGTCGACTTGTCATCAATCGACCTTGTCGCCTGTGGTGGAGCTCCTGTCCCGCAGTCGTTGATCGAAGGGTTTGCGGACCGCTTCGGCGTACAGATTATCCAGGCGTGGGGCATGACTGAGACGTCCCCGCTTGCAGCGGTAAGTCGGCCTCCCGCCGGGATCAGCCCCACAAAGGAAATGTCGTACCGCAAGCGACAGGGACGGGCAATTTGCGGGGTGGAGATGCGCCTCATCGACGAGGGCGGCCTGCCGGTTCCCCGTGACGACAAGTCCGTCGGCGAACTCGAAGTGCGGGGTCCGTGGGTCACAGGCAGCTACTACCGGCTCGAGGACGCCGAGAGGTTTCGGGATGGCTGGTTGCGGACCGGAGACGTGGGACACATCAGCCCGGACGGGTACCTGACGCTGACCGACAGGTCCAAGGACGTCATCAAGTCAGGGGGCGAATGGATCTCGTCAGTGGAGCTCGAGAACTGGATCATGTCGCACCCAGATGTCGCCGAGGCCGCGGTTGTCGCGATGCCCGACCCCCGGTGGCAGGAAACAGCTCTCGCCGTGGTGGTTCCGGTACCGGGTCGCAAGGTGTCGGCTGACACGCTTCACGAGTGGTGCCTAAGAAATTGCCCGGAGGAGATCCCACACTGGTGGATCCCGAAGAACTGGACGTTCGTGGAGCAGGTACCGCGTACGAGCGTGGGCAAGTTCGATAAGAAGGTGTTACGCGCGAAGCATGAGCAGGGCGAGCTGCCGGTTGTATCGAATTAGCGCCGCTATAGGGCGCAAGTGTGCCCACCGAACGTCGTCAGCGTTCGGTGGGCACACTTCTATAGAAGCAATGCATTTGCCGATGGGGACTGCTGCACGGATAGGTGACAGTTTGGGTGTCATGCCGCGGCAGCGGCGGTGTTGATCATTGCTTCGAACTCGACAGGCGTCAACCGACCGAGGCGGGCTTGCCGGCGCCGGCGGCGGTAGGTCCGTTCGATCCAGGTGACGATCGCGATCCGAAGCTGCTCGCGGGTGTCCCAGCGTTGGCGGTCGAGCACGTTGCGTTGCAGGAGTGCGAAGAAACTCTCCATCGCTGCGTTGTCCCCGCACGCTCCGACTTTGCCCATCGACCCCGTGAGTCCATGAGTGTTCAAGGCGTGTACGAATTTTCGCGATCGGAATTGGGCGCGTTCAATCGGTCGATGCAACACTGGGTTGTTGTAGCGAGTGTAGTTGTTCGCCAAAGACTTCGGCGGGAGTTTTCCATCCAAGGACTTTTCTAGGACGGTTGTTGAGGGTGTAGGCGATGGCCTCGAGGTCCTCAGCTGACCACCGCGACAGATCAGTTCCCTTAGGAAAATATTGGCGCAGAACACCATTGGTGTTCTCGTTGGATGGTCGCTGCCACGGTGAGTGCGGATCGGCGAAGAACACCTGCGTTCCGGTGTCCATCGCGAACTGGGCGTGAGCGGACAGTTCCTTGCCGCGATCCCACGTCAACGTTTTGCGCAACTGCTGCGGCAGCGCGGCGATCGACGCTGTCAGTCCTGCATTCATCGCGATGGCACCGTAGCCACCGAGTGCGGGCCCGTTCTTCACAGGCGGCTGCTCACCCCAGCCCTGCTGGCGTGGCAGATGCACCAGAAGTGTTGCACGACTACGACGTTCAACGATCGTGCCGATCGCCGATCTCCCAGTTCCGATAATCAGATCACCCTCCCAGTGCCCGGGGACGGCACGGTCCTCGGCCTCGGCAGGGCGCTGACTGAACACGACATCGGAGGTGACGTGACCCTGCGGCTTGTTGCGCGAGCGGGCCCGCGGCTCCCTCAGTGCACGTCCGGTGCGCAGGCACGCGACCAGCTCACGTTTGAGCGCGCCGCGGCCCTCGATGAACAGGGACTGGTAGATCGCCTCGTGACTGATACGCATGGATTCATCATCGGGGAAGTCGACCTTCAAACGCTGGGAGATCTGCTCTGGACTCCACGCCAGCGACCACCGCCGGTTGGCCCGGTGCGGTTTGTTAAGCCCCTTCCATGGCGGTGGCGTGGGGCCCGCAGCGATCGTGCCATCGGGACGGCGGACAACGCCGGCCAGGCGGTCCTGTACGTACTCCCGCAACTCGACGTGGGCCACGAGCTTCGCTGTTTTCGGGCGCTTGGCGGCCTGCTGGGCTTTCCACTGCGCCACCAACGCCCGATACTCGAGCTTCCCGCTCCTGGTTGCGGCGTTGCGCCGTAGCTCACGCGAGATCGTGGCCGGACTCCGCCCGATCCACCGTGCGATCTCACGCACCCCACGATCCTGGGCGCGTAGCAGCGCGATCTCTTCCCGTTCGGCGAAGGATAGATAGCGGCCCGAAGGCTCATCCAGACTCAGCGGCCTCATGCCGCCAGCGTGGCGGAACCAGCGTGTACCCACCGGCACCGACACACCGACAGCGATCGATGCCTGTGCCGTGCTCACCCCCGTCGCGACCACCCGCCAAAACTCACGTTGCACCTGCCGCGACGGCTCCGGCCGCCCCGGCGATCGCATCGCCGGCCGAAGTGCACGATCAGCACGCCACTGCCGACGAACACCTACCGCCACATCGCTGGTCCTCCGACTCCAGTCCGCCGTAGCCACCGCAAACACCTCCATGATCATGGTGTTGCGACGACCAGTTGAATCCGCCCTGACTTCCAGCATCCGAATGATGAATCAGCTCAGCAGCTTTCACCGGATGACCCTCTCGTTTCCGCTGCCACAGCGCCATCCGAAGCGGGACCGTCACCAGCTCCACCGTCTTCGACGTCGAGGCGTGCCACGCCACGATCCGACGTGAGAACACGTCGATGATGAACACCACGTACACCCACCCCGCCCACGTCCGGCAGTAGGTGAAATCGGTCACCCACACCCGGTTCGGCTCGACGGCACTGAACTGTCGATTCAGCAGATCCTCCGCGCGTACACCATCAGCGGACCGCACGGTCGTACGGACTCCCTTGGACCTTCGAATCCCGTTGTGACCTAGCACTTTCATCGCTCGATCAACGGCGCCATAGGACACCCCGGGCAGTGTTGTCCGATGCAGATGGGCGCGCATCTTCACCCGCCCGTAGAGGCCCTCCGGAGTCATCTTCCGCCGGCCGTCGTCATCGGTGCGCCAGACCACGGTGCGCACCGCATCGACGACGTGGGCATCGGAGACGGTCCGAGCGGCAGGCGTGCGTGTTCGCGATGCCCGGTAGGTTCGTGCGGCAATCATGCAGCCCTGCTCACGCAAGACCCGACAGATCGACTCGACCGCAAAACCGTTGGCGCGCATCCGATCTATGAACGCCACGATCATCGGTTGCGGCGGTCGAGTTCCCCCGCGAAGAAAGTCGTCGCCGCTTTCAAAATGGCAACGTCCTCTCGCAATTGCTTGTTCTCCGCCTTGAGTCGCTTGATCTCAGCGGACTCCTTCGACGTGGTCCCCGACCGGGCGCCGGCATCGACCTGGGCCTGCACGGCCCACCGACGTACCGTCTCCCCACCGACACCGACCTGCTTGGCGATCGCCTCTGCCGCGGCAGTCAACGACGTGTACTCGCCGCCGTGCGCCTCCAGCAAACGCAAGGCCCTCGAACGGACCTCCGGATCGATTTTCTTAGGCATGTGCTCATCCTTCCTGACTCAGAAGGAAGCGGCATCAAACCAGGGGTGATTCACGGACCTTCTCGGTGAACAAGGGATCTCTCGACAGCTTCCACGAATCCTGTTTGTGCGGAGCCAATCCGAACGCCCGCCACACACGCGACACGGTTGACTGTGACATGTCGAGATGCTCGGCCATCGCCCGCGTCGACCAGTGTGTCGCATTCTTCGGAGTGGTCTCGAGAGTCGCGGTGATCAAGTTTTTGATCTGCTCGTCGTCGACGGTGCGAGGTCGCCCAGGCCGGGGTTCGTCGAGCAACCCCTCGCAGCGGTGCTCGACGAACCGGCCTCGCCAGCGCCGCACGGTACTGCGATTGAGGCCGAGTCGTTGTGCCACTTCAGTATTCGAACCGCCATCAGCGGCGGCGAGAACGATTCGTGAGCGCATCGCCAAACCCGAGGCCGTCGTTCGCCGACGCGCCCACCCTTCGAGCTCACGGCGCTCGTCATCAGTCAGAACAATATCCACTGCTCGCGGACCCCGGGTTGCCATTCCCTAGCCTAACAACCGAACGGAAATTAATGACTCAGGACACTAGATCCGCAGCAACTAACGATTTTCTTTCCGGTGCATACTATAAGAAGATCGCTCAGACCCTTGAACGCGGAAAGTTTGATCTTCTTTTCCTTCCGGATGCTCTCGCAGTCGAGGACAGCTACGGCCATGATCTGCAAACAGGCGTCGGACTGGGCGGCCAGGGCGCGATCGCACTCGAGCCCGCCACGGTGGTGGCGACGATGGCCGCCGTGACCGACCGGTTGGGACTTGGAGCCACCATCTCCACCACGTATTACCCGCCGTTTCACGTCGCCCGTATCCTGGCAACGCTGGATAACCTGTCCGACGGGCGGGTGTCGTGGAACATCGTGACATCGCTGAACGATTCAGAGGCAAAGAACTTCGGAATCGATGCTCATCTTGAACACGACACCCGTTACGACCGCGCGGACGAGTTCGTCGAGGTCGTACGTAAGCTGTGGAACTCGTGGGACGATGATGCGCTGCTGTTGGACAAGATCTGCGGCCGGTTCGCTGATCCTAAGAAAGTTCATTACGTCGATCACCGTGGTGACTGGTTCGACGTGCGCGGCCCCCTGCAAATCCCCCCTTCAAGTCAGCGCGAGCCAGTACTCCTCCAGGCCGGATTGTCGCCTCGCGGTAGACGTTTCGCGGGCCAGTGGGCCGACGCCGTGTTCAGCATCTCGCCGACGCTGGAGATGATGCAGCGCACGTACCAGGACATCAAGGGGCAAGTGAGTGCCGCGGGTCGCAACCCCGACGCCACGAAGGTTTTCACAGCTGTCATGCCCATACTTGGGGAGACCGAGGCGATCGCACGCGATCGCCTCGAATACATCAACGGTCTCGTCCACCCCGAGGTCGGTCTGTCGACGTTGTCGAGTCATAGTGGAATCGACTTGTCCGCCTTCCCCCTAGACGCGAAGTACTCCGACATCGTCGCGAGCTTGGGGGACGCGCACATCCCCACCATGCTCCACATGTTCTCCACGGTTGCGAGCGACGGCGAGGATCTGACACTGGCCGACCTTGGAAAGCGTTATGGCACGAACGTGGGTTTTGTCCCGCAGTGGGGAGGAACGCCCACCCAGATCGCCGACAGACTGGTCGAGTACTTCGATGCGAGAGCGGCTGATGGGTTCATCATCTCCGCCGCCTATCTGCCCGGCGTTTACGAGGACTTTGTCGACCAGGTGGTGCCGCTGTTGCAAGAACGTGGGGTATTCCGCGACGAGTATGAGGGATCAACGCTGCGCGACCACCTCGGCCTGGAACTGCCAAGCGGGGCGGCGGCGCTGTGACCGACACCAGCTCAGCGGTCCACACCCTCGCGTACAGCAACTGCCCTGTTCCCAACGCCCTGCTGGTTGGCCGCGAGTCGCAGTTGCTCGCCGAGGCTGGCATCAATCTGGACGTGCTGGGAGGGCCGCTGGGCTCCTTGCACTTCACCTACGATCATCCCGCTTACACCCGATTCGGCGGAGAGATCCCGCCGTTGGTGAGTGAGGGCCTGCGTGCACCGGGTCGCACACGCCTCCTGGGCGTCACCCTGTTCGAGGGAAAGCTGGGCTTTTACGCGGCCGACCCCACCCTGACCGCACCGGAGCAACTGGCGGGGCATCGTGTCGGCGTATCCGCATCGGCAATCCGGATCCTGCGCGGCGACCTTGGTGACTACCGACAGCTCGACCCGTGGCGCCAGACTCTCGTCGCACTGGGCACTTGGGAGGCGCGAGCCCTGCAGCACACCCTTCGTCACTCCGGCGTAACAGTAAACGATATCGAGCTCGTACCCATTGAGACGGCGGGAGTCGACTTACCGCAGGACCGACTCAGCGCATCGGCATCAGTGAACGGTTCGGACCTCTTTCCCGCCGTCGGGGCCCATCAGGCACAAGTCTTTGCCGGGGGGACGGTCGATGCGCTATTCAGCTGGCTTCCGTGGTCCGCGGAGTTCGAAGACCTCACCGGTGTTAGACCGCTGCGTGACCTGAGCTTGGACAGGACAAGCCACTACGCCAGCGTTTGGACAATCAGCGCGCAACTCGTCGATAAGAACCCGTCACTCGTGCAGCATCTGGTGGATACGGTGGTCCGGGCAGGCTCCTGGGCGCGCGATCATCTGACCGAGACAGTCGCGATTCATGCCCGCAACCTCGGTGTTAGCGAGACTGCGGTGACACGCGGTTTCGGCGAGCACTTCACCGACAACTTAGTACCCACCCTCGACCACGATGCGCTCACTGTCCTTGCTGCGACACAGCGGTACCTGGTCGACCACGATCTGGTGGATAAGGCGATCGACCTGACTGATTGGTCGGCCCCGGAATTTCTGCAGACGAGCCTGCGTACATGCGCGGCCGGCACATCAGCGATTGGAGAATACGAATGACAGTCACCGACGACACGGCGGCGGCCACCGACCGGCGGGCGGGCGATCCTCTCGCGGTGGCTCGAGACCTTGCTGCAAGCTGGCGGGAGGGAATCGTCGAACGGGATCGCGATGGGGGGCCAGCCACCCGTGAGAAAGAGGACTTACGCCTAAGTGGTCTGCTGGCGCTCGCGGTACCCGAGGAGCACGGTGGTTGGGGCGCAGATTGGCCGACGGTCTGAACCGCCCCGGGTCTGTCGGAGGCTCTCGAACCTGTGAAGGATGGAGAGCATG
>ERZ501011.218-NODE-218-length-17355-cov-8.366069_pt1 | contig 17355 bp, 15 predicted proteins | sample MGYA00248833_ERZ501011 | MGnify/ENA primary metagenome ERZ501011 (study PRJEB25958, sample SAMN03398530) | human skin metagenome | study: EMG produced TPA metagenomics assembly of the Human Skin Microbiome Metagenome (human skin metagenome) data set. | reverse complement strand
CGACGCCTGGATCACCGAGGGAGGGGCCGACCTGATGGCGGTGCGGGCGCTGAAGACGCTGGACCCGGCCTACGATGATCGGGCCGCCTTGCAGAAGGAAGTTGACGACTGCGCCGAACTGGCGCGTGGGCGATCCGTGACCACGGCGGCGCAAAGGGGCGAGCAGCGCGCCTTCTACGCCTGCGGCGCCGTGTTCGCCATGGCGGCCGAGGGCGCGCAGAGACAGGTCACCGGCGGCGACTGGCTCGACTTCCTCAAGCCCCTGATCGACGACAATCGCCGGGACGGTGTCCTCAGCCGTGAAGAATGGTTGGACGCACTGACGGAGGTCTCGCGCGACCCCTCGCTGCGTTTGGATGTCGAACGGCTGCTGGATGAGGGCGCGGCCGATCCGGCGGCGGTGATCGCCCGCCTGTTCGAACGCACAGGCGTCGGCTTTCGCAAGGAGGCGGGGCGGGTGGTGCTGGTCTGACGAAGCCTCAGCGCGCCTCGCGCATGTGGAAGATGCGGGCGACGATCACGGCGTCGGCGTCCATCCGATGCTGGACGACATAGCCGCTGTCGCCGAAGCGGATGTAAAGTTCCCTGAGGCCGCTCGCCTCCGGCCTCAGCCGGCCCGGCATGAAAGCCAAAGACCGTAGGCCATCTGCGATCCGATCGCGCCCCCGCCTCGCAGCCGATTCGTCCACATCGGCAAGAAAGCGCGCCAGGCGGAGCAGGTCCGCCTCGGCGGCGGGGGCAAGCCGGACCGAGTAGATCACCGACGAGCGGCCAGCGCGGCCTCCACCTCATCATGGAAGCTCGCCAGGGCATCCTCCAGCGTCACATACTCGCCGGTGCGGTCGTACTCGGCCAGGCGCTCGTTCGCCTCGGTCCAGTCGTAGGCGAGAGGCGGAGAGAGGGTTTCGGCCAAGCGGTCGGCGGCGTAGGCCTCGGGCGTCTGGCCGGCGAGGGCCGCCGCCTCGGCGAGGCGGGCGACGGTGGCGTCATCCAGGATCAAGGTCAGGGCGCCGTCGGCCATGGCCCGACCCTAGCACAGGATCAGGCGCGGGCGAACGGGTAGGGGCTGATGGACTTGGCCCAGTCATCCACGGCCAGAGGCCGGTCCACCGGCGGGGCGGCGCGTTCGGCGCATGGGTGTCGATGGCACAGGCGGCAGGCCGGGCCGATCGGCGTGACCTCCGGCGCCGCCAGATCGACGCCGCGCGCATAGGCGAGGCGATGGGCGTGCCGCAACTCGCATCCCAGGCCGATGGCGAGGTCCTGAGGCTGGCCAAGGCCGTCCTGGCCCTGACGATCGACGGTGCGGGCGAAGGTGAACCAGCGCGCGGCGCGCTTTCCGTCCTGTTCAGGCGTCTCGATGATCTGCGTGACGATCCGACCGGGCGTGCGAAAGGCGCCGTGCAGCCGCCAGCGCGGGCAGGCGCCGCCGAACCGCGAAAAGGGAAAGGCGTCGGCCGCAAAGCGTTTGGAGATGTTGCCCGCCTGATCCACGCGCATCAGGAAAAAGGGCACGCCCCGTGCGGACGGGCGCGACAGGGTGGTCAGTCGATGCGCCGCCTGTTCATAGCTGACGCCGAACCGCGCCTGGAGCCGCGCCAGGTCATAGCCCGTCTCTTCCGCCAGGCGATGAAAGGCCGCGTAGGGCATCAGCATGGCCGCCGCCAGGGTGTTGGTCAGCGACACCTTGAGCAGCGAGCGGGTGGGGACGTCCGGCGGGGCGGCGGCCTCGACCATGCGATCGAGATCGGCGCCGTGCTCGGCCAGGGCCAGCTGATAGGCGAGGGCGAAGGCGCGCGAGGCGGGCCCCAGGGTTTCCGACAGCAGCAGTTGGCGACGATGCGGATCGAACCGGCGCGTCCACTCGACCATCACCTCGGCCGGCAGGGTGCGGACGGCCAGGTCGTGGCGGGCGGCCAGACGCAGGCGAGCGGCGGGCTCGAAGCCGTCAGCGTGCGCAGGCGCATCCTGCACCAAGGCGTGGGCCAGCGCTTCGCCCATGGCGTCCAGTTCCAAAAAAGCGTTGCGGCGGTTCTGCACGAAATCCCGAACCCAGTCGGCGGGGCTCGCGCCGATGTCCGCGACGCCGCCCGCCTCCAGAGCCAGCCGCTCTCTTGCTCGGCGCTCGTCAAAGGCGCGATAGAGCCTCAACAAGGCCTGAGCGGCCGTGGGCGCCTCTTCCGTCAGCTGCAGCAACTCGTGGCGCGGGATGGACAGACCCGCAAAGACCGGATCGGTCAGGATCTCCGTCACCTGGGCTTCGCCCGCGCCGTCCGCCTGGTTCAGCGCCCGCAGGTCGACGTCATAGGTTTCGGCCAGGCGCAGCAGCAGTTGCGCCGAAACCGGCCGCTGATTGCGCTCGATGTGGTTGAGATAGCTGGGCGAGACGCGCAGGTCCCCCGCCATGGCTGTCTGGGTCAGGCCCAGGTCGCGCCTTAGCCGGCGCAAACGTGCGCCGAGGAACAGCTTGCGGTCGGGCGTCAAGTCCATATGCGCAGGATGTCACATCATGACAAAACGTGGAAGTCACGATGGTACAAGATGACCTGTGATCGCCGTCCGCAGGTGTATCGGTTGTGACTGCTGCGTGTTCTCTTGGGGTGAGGCGGCGGCGCGCCGCCCTTGCCAGGAGACCAACATGACCACCTTCGCCGATCTCGTGCCTTCGCCGGCGGGCCGCTTCGATGGAATCGAGAGGCCGTATGCGCCCGAGGACGTGCTCCGTCTGCGCGGCTCGGTTCCGGTCACCCATACGTTGGCGGAGCGCGGCGCAAACCGTCTGTGGGAGCTGCTGCACACGGAGCCGTTCATCAATGCCCTGGGCGCCGTTACCGGAAACCAGGCCATGCAGATGGTGCGGGCGGGGCTGAAGGCCATATATCTGTCGGGCTGGCAGGTGGCGGCCGACGCCAACACGGCCGGCGCCATGTATCCGGACCAGTCGCTGTACCCGGCCAACGCGGCCCCCGAACTGTGCCGGCGTATCAATCGAACCCTGCAGCGAGCCGACCAGATCGAGCATGCGGAGGGTGGCGCCAAACGCGACTGGTTCGCTCCCATCGTGGCCGACGCGGAGGCGGGCTTCGGCGGCCCTCTGAACAGCTTCGAGATCATGAAGGCCTTTATCGAGGCCGGAGCCGCGGGCGTGCACTTCGAGGACCAGCTGGCGTCCGAGAAGAAGTGCGGCCATCTCGGCGGCAAGGTGCTGATCCCGACCCAGGCGCATGAGCGCAATCTGATCGCCGCGCGCCTGGCGGCCGATGTCTGTGGCACGCCGACGCTGACGGTGGCCCGCACCGACGCCGAAAGCGCGCAGCTGATCACCTCCGACATCGACGAACGGGATCATCCGTTCATCGACCGCGAGAACCGCACGCCAGAGGGCTTTTATCGACTGAAGGCGGGCACGGGTTTGGATCACTGCATCGCGCGCGGCCTGGCCTATGCGCGTTATGCCGATCTGTTGTGGTGGGAGACGTCGCATCCCGATCTGGAGGATGCGAAGCGCTTCGCCGAGGCGATCCAGAAGGCTCATCCGGGCAAGCTGATGGCCTACAACTGTTCGCCGTCCTTCAACTGGAAGGCCAAGCTGGACGACGCCACCATCGCCAAATTCCAGCGCGAGCTGGGGGCCATGGGATACAAGTTCCAGTTCGTCACGCTGGCGGGCTTCCACAGCCTGAACAACGGCATGTTCGAGCTGGCGAGCGGCTATCGCGACCGCGGCATGGCGGCCTATTCCGAGCTGCAGCAGCGCGAGTTCGACAACGAGGCCCAGGGCTACACCGCCACCCGGCATCAGCGCGAGGTGGGGACCGGCTACTTCGACCAGGTGGCGACGGTGATCTCCAACGGTCAGTCATCGACCACCGCGCTCAAGGACTCGACCGAAACCGCTCAGTTCACGCAAGCGGCCTGATCGGCCTAGGAAGGAGGAACCCATGGAACCGCTGACGCAAACCGACGCCATCATCGACTTCTGCCTGGCACCGCTGTCGCTGGATGACGGAACATCGCCCGAGCGCGAGGTCCGGCGCCGCATGACCCACGTGATCCGCACGCTGCAGGCCAAGGCCAGCCAGCCGGTGGCGGTCGACTTCTCCGAGATGCCGCCGCTGGTCATCAACGAGGCGGCGCACGGCTACGAATAGGCCGGCGCGGCGATAGGAAAGGCCCGCTCGAGCGATCGAGCGGGCCTATGTCTCTGTTGCGGCGATCAGTTCGATGCGGCGGGGGTCTGCACCGGAGTCTGCACCGGAACGGCGTTGGCGACCGTGCTGGTGGTCACCGGGTCGCCGACGCTGATGATCGGCGGCGGACGCAGAGCCTGGGTCGTGCAACTGCCCAGATCGCGGACGACATGGCGGCCAAGGCAGAACATGTCCTCGTAGCTCGGGCGCGAGGCGGCCAGGCACTGATAAAGCATCAGCTTGGACATGTTCAGGCAGAACTCGTTGTTCGACTCCACCGTCAGCGCCTCGGTGTTGGCGCGGGCCTCGTCGCCCCCGGCGCCCAGAGCCGCCAAGACCGCAATGGCCAGCGAGCGGACCACGGCAGGGGTGTAGGGCGGGCCGCTGCTGCCGGCCTCGACGGTTAGGCCCGTGCCGGCGTTGGCCGCCGTGAACAGGCGGGCGGAGTCATCGGCGGACGGCAGCATCTGCGCGATCGAGACGGACTTGGCGGCCTCGAGGCGCGCCTCGCGCTCGGTCAGATGGGTGGTGGCCCAGCGACGGCGGGGATCGTTGCGCTCCTGGATCGTATAGGCGTCGTTTTCGATGCCGTCGGCGATGGCGACCATGGCGGTGGCGTCGCGGCCGACCGTTGCGGCGATCAGGCCGGCGGCGGCGGCGGCGCCGGGCAGGGTCGCGGCATAGGCGGGATCGGCCACGATCTGGGCGACGACCTGCTGACGCTGCGCCGGATCAACCGCGAACTGGCGCACCCCCGCGACGAACTCGGGCGACTGCAGGGCGATGATCGAACCATAGGCGATCAGGCCGCGCGACAGTTGCGCGGGCTCATAGGCCGCGCCCTTGCGGATGGCCGCCTGGATCGACTCGGCGTCGGTGAAGCCGCCGGGCTGGATGGTCTGGGCGTCGCGCAGGAAGGCGACGTAGACGGAGGCGGCCTGGGCCACGCCTTCGTTCAGGCTGACAGGCGGCGGAGGCGGCGGCGCGGCGGGCGGCGCCTCCGGCTCCGGCTTGGCGCAGTTGGCGAGGAAGACGGCGGCGGCGATGGCGGCGAGAGACAGGCCGCGGCTGGGGGAAGCCTTGGTCATGAACGCTATATCCCGGAAGAACGCGAGACGGCCAAGGGGGCGTGGCCGCCGGAACTGAAGGGCTTATAACGCGACGTAAATGGTTTTTCGAAGGTTAATCGAACAGCTTCGACACCGATTCCTCGTTTGCGATCCGGCGGATAGCTTCACCGATGAGAGGAGCGACTGAAACCGTTCGGATTTTTCCGCAGGTCAGGACTTCGTGGGGCTGCTCGATGGAGTCGGTGATGACCAGCTCCTTCAGCGGGCCGTCGGTGACGCGCTGGACGGCCGGCCCGGACAGAACCCCGTGGCTGATGTAGGCCGAGACCTCGGTCGCGCCCTCGTCGATCAGCGCCTTGGCCGCGTTCACCAGGGTGCCGCCGGAATCGACGATGTCGTCGAACAGGATGCAGCGGCGGCCGGACACGTCGCCGATGATGTTCATGACCTCGCTCTCGCCCGCCTTCGGCCGGCGCTTGTCGACGATGGCCAGGTCGGCGTCCAGCCGGCTGGCCAGGGCGCGCGCGCGCACCACCCCTCCCACGTCCGGCGACACGATCATCAGGTCGTTCCCCCGCGGATAGTGTTCCTTGATGTCCTGGGCCAAGACGGGAATGGCGACGAGATTGTCGGTCGGAATGTCGAAGAAGCCCTGAATCTGACCCGCGTGCAGATCCATCGTCAGCACGCGATCGGCGCCGGCGCGGGTGATCAGATTGGCCACGAGCTTGGCCGAAATCGGCGTGCGGCCGCCGGTCTTCCGGTCCTGACGCGCATAGCCGAAGTAGGGCATCACCGCCGTGATCCGCCGGGCCGAGGCGCGCACCAGCGCGTCGGTGATGATCAGCATCTCCATCAGGTTGTCGTTGGCCGGATAGGAGGTCGACTGGATCACGAAAACGTCCTCGCCCCGGACGTTTTCCTCGATCACGGCGAAGACCTCGTTGTCGGCGAAACGCTTGACCTGGGTGCGCGTCAGCGGCGCGTCCAGATGGTCGGCGATCGCCTGCGAAAGGGGCCTGTTCGAGTTGCCGGAAAGCAGCTTCATGGCCGGTCATCCTTTCGCCGTCATCACCAAGCCAATGACGGCGTTGGTCGGCGGCTCTTTAGCAGCGACGCGGCGGGGAACAAGCCATACGCCCAAGTTTCCGGCGCATGGCGCGTTTCGGCCACGGGTGCTAGGGATCGCCGCAATCGCTTGCCGGGCGCCGTCGGGGACGGCGTTCGTTCGTCATGAGGTCTGTCCTTGTCCGCTTCCTTTTCGCTTTCGGGCATCCGCCGTTCTCGCTCCGGCGTGGTGGCGATGGCTGCAGTGCTCGCCGCCCTGTCGGTCTCGGCCTGCGCCGGAAACCGCAACCGCCCACGCCTGGCCTATGAGGAGCGGCCGGTCGAGCTACTGTACAACACCGGCTATGACCGGCTGCAGAGCCGCCGCTGGTCCGACGCGGTGGACTATTTCCAGGAAGTCGAGCGTCAGCACCCGTATTCGGACTGGGCGCGCCGCGCGATCCTGATGCAGATCTACGCCTATTATCAGAACGCCAACTACGCGGAGGCGACGGCGGCGGCGGATCGCTTCATCCAGCTGTTCCCCGGCAATCCGTCGGCGGCCTACGCCTTCTACATGCGCGCCATCTGCAACTTCGAGCAGATCGTCGATGTGGGCCGCGACCAGGCCTATGCGGAAGCGGCTCTGGCGGGCCTGCGCGACGTGCAGCGCCGCTATCCGGGCACGGCCTACGCCACCGACGCCTCCGTCAAGATCGACATGGTCAACGACCAGCTGGCCGGCAAGGAAATGAACATCGGCCGCTACTACCAGCGCGCCAGCCAGCCCCTGGCGGCCATCAACCGCTACAAGGCCGTGATCGCCAATCCGGACTTCCAGCGCACTTCGCACTCGCCCGAGGCGCTGTATCGCCTGGTCGAGGTCAATCTGATGCTGGGCCTCAAGGACGAGGCGGTGCGCAACGGCTCGGTGCTCGGCTACAACTATCCAGGCAGCCCCTGGTACGCCGAGGCCTACGCCCTGCTGACGAACGAGGGCGCACGCCCCGACGTCGCCCCCGAAGGCCGTCGCGAAAGCTGGCTGGAGCGCATCATTCCGGGCTGACGGTTTTCTTTTTGTTCCGCGGTGCTTGTGCCGGGCCGTCACGGCGCGGCATGATGCGACCGCCGCCCGAACGACGAGTTTTCCGCGCTCCTGAATGCTGACTGCGCTTTCCATACGCGACATCGTGCTCGTCGACAGCCTTGATCTCGAGGTGGAGGGCGGGCTGACGGTGCTGACGGGCGAGACGGGGGCGGGCAAGTCGATCATCCTGGACGCCCTGGGCCTGGCGCTAGGAGCGCGGGGCGATGCGGGACTGGTGCGGGCAGGGGCCAGGCAGGGATCGGCCACCGCCGTCTTCTCCGCCCCGGCTGACGAGACGCTGCTGCAGTCGCTGGCCGACAAGGGTATCGAGGTCGCGGCGGGCGAGGACCTGATCCTGCGCCGCGTGGTCTCGGCCGACGGCCGCAGCCGGGCCTTCATCAACGATCAGCCGGCGGGCGTGACCGCGCTGCGCGAGATCGGCGCAAACCTCGTAGAGGTGCACGGGCAGCACGAGACGGTCGGCCTGCTCGACTGGCGCACCCATAGGGGTCTTCTCGACGCCTATGGGGGACTGTCGCCGCAGTTGCTGGCCGTCGCCAGGGCGGCGGCGACCTTGAAGGCGGCCGAGGCGCGGCTGGCGGAGCTGAAGGCGCAGGCGGCCGATGCGGCGTCTCGCGCCGAGGAGATCGCGCTGAACCTCGCCGAGCTGGATGCGCTCGATCCCCGCGAGGACGAAGAAACCGAATTGGCCGGCGAACGCGCCATCCTAGGGGCGGCGGAAAAGGCGCTGTCGGACCTCGCCGACGCGCGCATCCAGCTGGGCGGCGACAAGCTGAGCCAGAAGCTGGGGTCGGCTCTGCGCGCCGTCGAGCATGCGCGCCAGAGGGCGGGGCAGGCGGGCGCCGAGGGCGACCACCCGGTGATCTTGCGGCTGAGCGCGGCGGTCGAGGCCATCGACCGGACCATGGTGGAGGCGGCCGAGGCCATCGCCGCGGTGGACGCCGCGGCCGACGCCTTCGACTTCGAGCCGGGGCGGCTGGACAAGGCCGAAGAGCGGCTGTTCGCCCTGCGCGCGGCCGCCCGCAAGCTGCATACGACGGTGGACGGCCTGCCCGCCCTGCGTATCCGTCTGCGCGAGCAGTTGCGGCTGATCGAGGACGGCGAGGAGGCGCTTTCGGCGGCGGGTCGGGAGGCGGCGGCGGCGATCGAGGCCTATGACCTGGCTGCGACCTTTCTGACTTCCGCGCGCGAGGCGGCGGCGGAGCGTTTGACGGCGGCGGTGATGGGCGAGCTGGGACCGCTGAAGCTGGAGCGGGCGCGCTTTCGCGTGGCTCTGGAGGCCATAGACGGCCGGCGCGGCCCGGAAGGCGTGGAGACCGCGCGCTTTCAGATCGCGACCAACGCCGGGCGCGACTTCGGACCTCTGGATGCGGTGGCGTCAGGCGGCGAACTGGCGCGCTTCGCGTTGGCGATGAAGGCGGCGCTGGCCAGCCGCGAGGACACCCGCCAGCCGGTGATGATCTTTGACGAGGTGGATCAGGGCGTGGGCGGCGCGGTGGCTGAAGCCGTGGGCGGCCGCCTGCAGCGCCTGTCCGCCGGCGCGCAGGTGCTGGTCGTGACCCACAGCCCGCAGGTGGCGGCGCGCGGCCATGCCCACTGGAAGGTGATGAAGGCTGACAAGGCCGGCCTGACCACGACCACGGTCGTCGCGCTCGATGAGACGCGCCGGCGAGAGGAGATCGCGCGCATGCTGTCGGGCGCCGAGATCACCGACGAGGCGCGGGCGGCGGCGGCGCGGTTGATCGGCTAGGGGCGACCCCTCAGCCGACCCGCCTAGAGGCTGCGTTGGGCCTTGGTCAGTTCAAGCATGGCCTGCGCCGCCCCCGCTTCAGGGACGATCTCGCCGGTGCGGTCTGAAATCGCATCGAAGCGCGCGCCGACCTGTTCGGGCGCGTCCGGCCCGACGATATGGACGCCTTGGGTCAAGGTGACATAGGCGCGCTCGAACCCACCCGCGCCGGCCGCCAGGATGCAGCGGCTCGGCGCGTCTTCGCCAACGAGGTGCAGCAGGCCGGGGGTCACCAGGGCGGTATCCAGCGCCTCCAGCGGAAGGCCCGCGCCGAGGTCTTCGGTCATGCGGGTGTGGGCGGTGGGCGCAAGGCAGTTGACCCGGATGTCGTTCTTGGCGCCCTCGATCGCCAGCGTCTGCATGAGGCCGACGAGCGCCATCTTCGCCGCGCCGTAGTTCGACTGACCGAAGTTGCCGTAAAGGCCGGACGAGGAGGTCGTCATGACGATGCGGCCATAGTTCCGCTCGCGCATGCTCTCCCACACCGCCTTGGTGCAGTTGACCGCCCCCATCAGGTGGACGTCCACCACAAAGCGGAAGTCCTCCAGCGTCATCTTGGCGAAGCTCTTGTCGCGCAGCACGCCGGCGTTGTTCACCAGAATGTCGATGCGGCCCCAGCGATCAAGGGCCTGATCGATCATGGCCTGCACCGCGTCCGCTTCGGTGACGGAGGCGCCGTTGGCGAGCGCCTCGCCGCCCGCCGCCTTGATCTCGGCGACCACCGCCTCGGCCGCGCTGGAGGATCCGCCCGAGCCATCGCGGGCGCCGCCCAGATCGTTCACCACGACCTTGGCCCCTCGCGCCGCCAGCGCCAAAGCATGCTCCCGGCCCAGGCCGCCGCCCGCGCCGGTCACGATGGCCACGCGGTTGTCGAAGCGGAGGGGCATCGGCGGCTCCTTGTCAGAAGGGGAGCAGACCTTTGGGCAGGCAAACGCGGATCGTCAACGACCCGCGCGTCGACAAGGCGTCCTAACCGACGCGCGCGGCGATGGAGTGGATGGTCTCGGCCTTGACCGGGAGATCGCCGGCGATCCGCGATGCGACCTCGCGCACGCCAACCGGATAGGCGTCGCCGCCGTCGGCGATGGCCCTGGCCATCTCGGCGGCCTTGAGCAGCGTCTTCTCCAACTCCACGACCTCTTCCAAGGCCAGAGCGTGCGCCTCGAGCTGCAGGCGCTTGACCCGCTCGGCGTTGCTCTCGGGCTTGCGCATGAGGTTGTATATCTCCGCCTCGGCGGCCACGAGGCGCAGGTCGGGACGGGGCTCTTTATCGGAGTTGGGCTTGGACATGTGGGTGTTCCCTCGACGCGTCCACAATGTCCCTTTTGAGGCTCTTGATCCAGCGGAGAGCCTCAACCGCAGCGGTTGCGGGACGAGTGTGGCGCAACCGCCTCAGTTCGATGCGGTGCGCGCCAGGGCGGGAGAGGAGGCGCCGCCCGAGACGGCGCGCAGCGGCGAGCGCAGGGTTCGCAGCACGGCCGGGCTGACCGAAACGCCGTCCTGAGCCGGCGTGACCAGGAAGCCCTTCGCCGCCAGGGCGTCGCCCGAGCGCACGCGCGACGTCCAGACCGCGACGGCCGGAGCCAGCAGCAGCGGCAGCACGATGGGCGCGAACCAGGTCGCCAGGTCGGGCCGGACGCACAGGGCGGCCGAGAACAGCACGCCCGCGATCATCTGCCAGCGCATGGCGCGGAAGGCGTCGGACCAGCACAGGCCATCGCAGTCGCGCTGCTGCGTCGTCCAACCGGCGTCGTGGCCCGAAACGATCTGGAGAAACGCCTTGGTGTTGGCGACCATCAGGATGGGAGCCAGGATGGCCGACAGGGCGATCTCGGCGGCCATGCCCTTGGCGATGGCGCGCTTGCCGCCGAAGGCCCGCAGTTCGGCCGGACGGCTGATCACCAGGGCCGCGCCCATGAACTTGGGTCCGATCAGCAGCACGCCCGACAGGAAGGACGCCAGCATGAAAGGCGTGAACTGCGGGTTCAGGATGTAGAAGAAGCTGGTCCAGTCCACCGGATAGAACATCTGGATGAACAGGCCGACCATCAGCGACGCCAGCCACAGCGGCGAAGACAGATAGGCCATGCAGCCCATGGCCAGCTGCAGCCGGCTCATCGGCGACAGGCCTTTGGCCGTGATCAGGCCCAGGTGCTGCAGGTTGCCCTGGAACCAGCGGTGGTCGCGGCGGATGAAGTCGGTGATCGAAGGCGGGGTCTCCTCCCACGAGCCGTCCAGCGAGGCGGTGACGTGCACGGCCCAGCCGGCGCGGCGCATCAGGGCGGCCTCGACCACGTCGTGGCTCAGCACATGGCCGCCGAAGGGCTTCTTGCCGGGCAGTACAGGCAGGCCGCAGCAGGCGGCGAAGGCGCGCGTGCGGATGATGGCGTTGTGGCCCCAGTAGCTGGACTCCGAGCCGGTCCAGTAGGCCAGGCCGGCGGCGGCGACGCGGCCGTAAAGCCGCACGCTGTACTGCGACACGCGCGCGAAGATGGTGCGGGCCTTGATAATGGTGGGGGCGGTCTGGATCAGGCCGACGCCGGGGTTGCGCTCCATGGCGTCGACCATGCGCAGCAGGGTCTCGCCGGCCATGGTGCTGTCGGCGTCGAGCACCACCATGTTCTCATAGGCGCCGCCGAAGCGACGAACCCACTCGGCCAGATTGCCGGCCTTGCGTTCGACGTTGTCGAGGCGGCGGCGATAATAGACGCGGCTGTTGGCGGACAGGCGAAAGCCCATGCAGGCCGACAGTTCGGCGGCTGCGGCCTCTTCCTTGGTCGAATCGCTCAGGACGAAGATGTCGAACGCCGACGATGCGCCCAGGCGCGCCAGCGAGGCGTCGATTGCGGCCAGACGCCCGAAGGAGGCGCGGGCGTCCTCATTGTACAGCGGCATCAGCAGGGCGGTGCGCGTGCGCGGCGTCGCCGGATTGGGCGCGAACGCCAGATCGGCCTGGTCGCGGCCGCGCATCAGCACCCACAGCCCCATCAGGCCGCTGGTGAACCAGCAGGCGATGGCGGTGATCAGCACCATGAAGATGCCGAACGCCAGCATCTCCATCGAATCCCAGCCCTTGCGGGCGTAGAGGTAGAAGGGGGCGATGGCGCTGAGGCCCGTCAGGACCACGGTGCCGGCCAGCAGCATCAGGCGGCGCGCGCCGACGTTGATCGGAGAGGTGGCGGGAACGGCGTCGGCGACGTCTTCGGGCGCGCTCAGCGACTGGCGCGGCATGGCGAGAGGCGCCTCTTCAGGCAGCCAGGCCCAACGACCGAAGTCGGTGTTCTCGATTTCAACCTGCGTGGCAGGCCGGCTCGCCAGCTTGTTCATGCCGCTCAAGATCTCCCGGTGACCGACGGGGTCCAGGGGAGGCGGACCGGCGCGGCGTGCTGCATCACAGCACCTCGCATCATCGATCACATTCGCGCGATTTTCAATCACGCGATGTTGATGGGAACCAAAAAAGTGGTGGATCGCTAGGGCGCACCGTCGATGAGGCCGAGCGCCGAGGCGCCGAGCGGCGGCTCTGGACGCAGCTTGCGTTCCAGCGCCCAGGCCGCGATCGCGACCCAGCCGACCAGCACGATGGCGTAGGCGCGCTCCCACCATCCGACGTTGGCGTCGTTGACGAGGCCGGCGAAGAGCAGGTGCTTGGTCAAGGCCGTCAGCGCCAGCATCGCCAGGAAGATCAGCAGAAGAAACAGCTTCAGCCGCGGCAGGTCCCGCCGTGAGGACAGGCCCCAGAGCAGCAGCAACGGCGCCAGCTGGATGCCCAGGCCCAGGTTGATCACCATGTGCCGGGGATCAGGCCAGGGGTACAGGGTGGACATCGACAGTCCCGCGCCGGCGATCACGAAGACGACCGCCACCACCACCCCGGCGATGCGCGCGCCGGTGAGCGCATGCACGGCAAGGCCGAAGCCCAGGCCCGCGATCCCCGCCATCAGGCCGGCCAGGAACACCCCGGCGTTGAAGATGATCGGGGTCCGCGCCGTCTCCCCGCCCAGTTCGCTGAGGTACTGGGTGGCGTTGTTGAAGTCGGGATAGGCGAGGGCGGCCACGCCCACGATCGCCATGGCCGCGATCGGTCCGGCGGTTCCGACCCACAGGAGAAGCCGGCGGCGGCGATACGGCGCGGAGGTCCGGGGCTGGGCGGGCGCATCCGGGTCGAGCGGCCAAGGGCGGCCATCCAGTGGCTTGAGCCCCCACCAGGGACGCGCCCAGCCGACCCGCTTGACCGCCTCATAGACGACAAGGCTGCCGATAAAGGTGCTCAACACGAGCAGCAGCGCCTCCAGACCCGCAGGCAGGCCGGCCGGCCGCACGATCCAGACCGCCGCCACCAGCACCGTCTGGTGCGCCAGATACAGCGGAAAGGTCGCCTCGGTCAGATAGGTCAGCACCGGGCTGCGACGGTTCCGCAGATGCCGGCTGCCGAAGCCGAGGACGGCGGTGATCACCGCCCATTGATCGACGCCATAGACCACCGCCCGCGGCATGCCCCAGAAGGCGCCGCCGCCGGGATGGGCGACCTGCGCCATCATGATCGGCAGGGCGACGGCGGCCAGACCCAGGCTGATCCAGCGGAACCGCTCCATCTCCCGCCAGACTCCGTCGCGCGTCACGCTTGCGAAGCCGAACACGAACGCGGCCAGCGACAGGGCGTGATTGTACCAGTCCAGGTGCAGGATGTTGGTCAGACCGAAGAACGGGAACAGCAGCACCCGGATGGCGATCAGATAGAGAATCGGCAGGACCAGCAGGCGCGGCCCCGTGAGATGGCGCTCCAGCCAGTCCTCCAGCCTCGGCAGAACGCCCGGCCGCCGCCACAGGGTCACGGTGATCAGGCTGTAGACGGCGATATAGACGACGAACCACAGATGATTGACGGGAACGCCGTCGGCCAGCCCCGCCCACGAGAACTCGTGCGTCCACCACTGTCCGAAGCCGAGTGCGCCGTCGGGCCAGCCGGCCTTGTCCATGGCCTCGATCCATGACTGGATCGGCACCAGCAGAAGCGCGCCGAAAAGCAGCGGCGGCGCCAGCCGCTCGAACCGCGCGCGCGCCACCTGACGCGGCGTGCGGCGCGCGGTCATGAAACGCAGGGCGGCGCCGGACACCAGAAACAGCAGCGTCAGCCGCCACGGGTTGGTGATCAGAACCGCCTCGCGCATCCACTCAAAGGTGTGGGCGCTGTGCACGTGCCAGTCGTAGGGCGCATAGACCAGGCCCACGTGGTAGAGGATCAGCAGGCCGAACGCGCCCACCCGGATCCAGTCCAGGTCGTAGCGGCGAGCCGAGGGCGAGGCGGGCGGGTTCACGCGGGGTCTATGATGGCGGCCGTGCCGCGACGCAAGGCGTCCGATCGTCGCCTGCGGAACCTTCTGGGATCAGACGATCCCGGCCGTCGCGGGTCTGCGTCCAACGGCGTTCAGCGCCTCGGCCAAGGAGGCGTCCTGTTCGGCCTGGTACAGCGCCATCTCGTCCAACACCGGCCGGCCCAGCGCCTGTTCGAACTCCGCCTTGGCCGGATCGGCCGCGTAGCCGCTGTCGCGCGCCTCGGAACCCAGATTCGACTGGAAGATGCCGGCCGCGCTGACCGGCAGGAAGTCCTCGTAGGTGATCGGCTCGGCCGTGACCGCCCCCGCGGAGATCAGGCCCTCAAGATCGTCGTCCTGCGTCGCCGCAGCCTTTAGATCAGCGCCGTACCGGAACCACGCCAGCCCCTGTCGGCGCAGCGCCGACCAGTTGTCGGGCAGGGCCGAGAAGTTCTTGGAGGCCAGGGCCGCGTCGTAAAGCGCGCGCCCGGCGGGCGTCAGCGCCGCGCCCCGCTGTTCGATCTCGCCGAAGCGGGCGGTGTGAACCCCGGCCGTCGACCCGTCGCTGGACGGGAAGGCGATCGGCTCCTCCAGCGCCTTGAAGCTGGTCTGCCGCAGCAGGATGGGACAGGCGCGGGCGGGCGGCCCCTCGATGGTCTCCTTCGGCGCGATGCCGCGCGCGGGCATGGCCGCTTGCGCCGCATCGATGTCCAGGGTGCGCGGCGTCAGATGGTTGATGTGCGGTCCCTTGAAACTGACCACGTCGGCGATCAGCCGGTGCGCCCCAACCAGCCGCGCATAGGTCTGCGCATCCACCGTCGCCTCGGCGTGCCAGCGGAAGGTCTCCAGCAGTTCGTCGACGAAACGGTCGGCCTGCGCCTCGTCCAGCCCGCCGTGCCGCTCGGCTGCGTCGATCAACTCGCGCGCGCCGGCCGTGAAGATGTCGCGGCGCGCCAGCGTCTCGGCCGCCTCGGCCCGCAACACGGCATCCTCGATCAACTCCAGCCGCAGCAAGGAGCAGAACACCCGAAAGGGATTGCGGCGCAGCGCCTCGGACTCCACTGGCCGGAACGCCGTGGAATGCACCGGCACTCCGGCGGGCGCGAGATTATAGTAGCTGACCGGCTGCATCCCCATGACGGCGAAGGCGCGCGCGATGGTCGCCAGCTCCTCGGTGGTGCCGACGCGGATGGCGCCGTGCCGCTCTTCCGACAGGCGGGCCAGATCGCCGGATGCGGCCAGCCTCCGAGCCGCCTCGTCGTCGCGCCGCAAGACTTCGGCGTTGACGTCGGCGACCAGCGTCAGCAGCTCGCCGTATTGCGGCACCTCCGCCCGGTACATGGCCGAAAGCGCCGCCGAGAAGCGGCTGCGGATTTCGTCGGGATGGACTTGGTTCGCGGGGGCGGCGGACATGGGACGGATCACTCAAGGGCGGCGGTCGCGCCGATGATTAGGCCGGGCGGCGGCGCGTGAAAACCCCGCCGCCCGGCTCCTTGGATCAGGCCTCCACGCCCACGCCGATCGGGCAGGTCACGCCCGTGCCGCCGATGCCGCAGTAGCCGTTGGGGTTTTTGGCCAGATACCCCTGGTGGTAGTCCTCGGCGAAATAATAGGGTCCGGCCGACTCGATCTCGGTGGTGATCGCGCCGCGTCCCGCCGCCGTCAGCGCCTGCTGATAGGCGTCGCGCGACGCCTCGGCCTCGCGCCGCTGCTCGTCGTTCAGCGTATAGATGGCGGAGCGGTAGGTGGTGCCGACGTCGTTGCCTTGGCGCATGCCCTGGGTGGGGTCGTGGTTCTCCCAGAACGCCTTCAGCAGCTCGCCGTAGGAGATCTCGTCCGGATTGAACACCACCTGCACCACCTCGGTGTGGCCCGTGCGGCCGGTGCAGGTCTCCTCATAGGTCGGGTTCGGCGTGATCCCGCCAGAATAGCCGACGGAGGTCACCCACACGCCCGGCAGGTTCCAGAAGATGCGCTCCACGCCCCAGAAACAGCCCATGCCGAAGATCGCCGTCTGAAAGCCCTCCGGATGCGGACCCTTCAACGGCCGGCCGTTGACGTAGTGGACCTCATCGGTGCGCAGCGGCTCGGACCGGCCGGGCAGGGCGGTCTCTCGCGTGGGCATCTCGAGGCTCTTCTTGAACAGCATGGGGCGTCTCACGAAATAATGGCGTCTGCGTATATGGGTATGTCATCGACGCTTGCCCAGCCGCCCTGCGTGTTCTATCAGGCCCGCCTCCCGCTGGATCGACCTCCAGCGCGCGCACGACGGGCGTGAACGGACAGGTGGCGGAGTGGTCGATCGCGCACGCTTGGAAAGCGTGTGTACGTGAAAGCGTACCGAGGGTTCGAATCCCTCTCTGTCCGCCACTTCCCTATGTATCTATTTGAATTTGCTCATTTAAACGCAGTGACATAGATGGGGCCCCAACACATGCCCCAACACCTACGGTTGCTTGAATTGCAGAGCCTTGAGACTGACGGTGATTCTAGGGGCGGGCAACGGCGGGTTCATCGCCGCATCTACCCGGGTCCCCGCCTGAGCGGGCTAACTTCGCGCAAGACTGCAGCGACCCACACTTACGCTCAAACTGTCCTTCATCCCGTCTCTAGCTCGCCCTCTGTCTGAGACGTCGGAATGAACATTCGCCATCTGAAAGCGACCTCTGGGATCAAATGTCCCGTGAATGTTCGAACCGTTGCACGTTATCGACGTCTCCCATTCAGTGTCTCGATAAAGGTAATATTCCGTGCACCAGTCTGACGAGTGGGGGTAATAGCTGACGTGATGGTGTGGACGACCTCCGCCTGACGGGCTGTTCTGGGTGTGTCGTCA
>ERZ501011.216-NODE-216-length-17501-cov-12.277542_pt1 | contig 17501 bp, 13 predicted proteins | sample MGYA00248833_ERZ501011 | MGnify/ENA primary metagenome ERZ501011 (study PRJEB25958, sample SAMN03398530) | human skin metagenome | study: EMG produced TPA metagenomics assembly of the Human Skin Microbiome Metagenome (human skin metagenome) data set. | reverse complement strand
TTGAGCCGGCACCGAGCGCAGCGAGGAGCCGAGTCGAAGCCACCTCGCAACCACCCTCTCCGCTGGTTGAGCCGGCACCTTCTCCGCTGGTTGAGCCGGCACCGAGCGCAGCGAGGAGCCGAGTCGAAGCCACCTCGCAACCACCACAACCCGACCCCGAACCCGAACCCCCCGAGACCCCGATCCTGTCCCGCCACTGGGACGAACCGCAATCCTGGACCCTGGACAACTATCTGCGCCACAACGGTTATCGAGCGTTGTCGACCGCACTGACCACTCCCCCCGACGACATCATCGAGACGGTCAAGGCCTCCGGTCTCCGTGGCCGAGGCGGCGCGGGCTTCCCGGTCGGGATGAAGTGGTCGTTCATTCCCCAGCAGGATTCCACGCAGACCGACCCGTCGGTCCCGCACTATCTCGTGGTCAACGCCGACGAATCCGAGCCGGGCACGTGCAAGGACATGCCGCTGATGCTCGCGTCGCCGCACACCCTCGTCGAAGGCGTGATCATCGCGGCGTATGCCATCCGCGCGCACCACGCGTTCATCTACGTGCGCGGCGAAGTCGCCTCGGTTCTCCGTCGACTGCGCACCGCCGTCGACGAGGCCTACGCCGCAGGCTATCTCGGCACGGACATCCTGGGATCCGGCTTCGATCTCGAACTGGTCGTCCACGCCGGCGCGGGCGCCTACATCTGCGGCGAGGAAACCGCCCTGCTCGATTCGCTCGAGGGCCGGCGGGGACAACCGCGTCTGCGCCCGCCCTTCCCGGCGGTTGCCGGACTGTACGCGAGTCCGACGGTCGTGAACAACGTGGAGTCGATCGCGAGCGTCCCGGCGATCATCCGCAACGGCGTCGACTGGTTCCGGTCCATGGGCACCGAGAAGTCACCCGGGTTCACCCTCTACTCGCTGTCGGGGCACGTGACGCGTCCCGGACAATACGAAGCACCACTCGGGGTTTCGTTACGGCAACTACTCGACCGGGCGGGCGGGGTGCGCGCCGGGCACGAGCTGAAGTTCTGGACACCGGGCGGGTCGTCGACACCACTCCTGACGCCGGAGCACCTCGACGTCCCGCTCGACTACGAGGGCGTCGGCGCGGCCGGTTCGATGCTGGGCACCAAGGCCCTGCAGATCTTCGACGAGACGACCTGCGTCGTCGGCGCGGTCCTGCGGTGGACGGAGTTCTACGAACACGAGTCCTGCGGCAAATGCACCCCGTGCCGCGAGGGCACGTACTGGCTGGTGCAACTGCTGCACCGGCTGGAGCACGAGGGCGGAACCGCCGCGGACCTCGACACCCTCGCCGATGTCACCAACAGCATCGTCGGGAAGTCGTTCTGCGCGCTCGGGGACGGAGCGGGCAGCCCGATCGTGTCGTCGCTGAAGTACTTCCGCGACGAGTACCTCGCCCACCTCGACCACGGGTGCCCGTTCGACCATTCACGCTCGACCGTCTGGGCAGGAGGCGTCCGATGACACTCACCCACGGGAGCGACCCGGCGGCCGCGACCGACAACCTGGTCGGCATCACCATCGACGGTCGCGCCGTCCGGGTACCCAAGGGCACGTTGGTGATCCGCGCGGCCGAACAGATCGGCATCATGATCCCGCGCTTCTGCGACCATCCGCTCCTCGAACCGGTCGGTGCCTGCCGGCAGTGTCTCGTCGAGGTCGAGGGGCAGCGCAAACCGCTCGCATCATGCACGACGGTGGCCACCGAGGGGATGGTGGTGCGGACGCAGCTCAGCTCGGAGATCGCGGCGGGAGCGCAACGCGGGGTGATGGAACTCCTCCTGATCAACCACCCGCTGGACTGCCCGGTGTGCGACAAGGGCGGTGAGTGCCCGCTGCAGAATCAGGCGATGTCGGCCGGACGTTCCGAGTCGCGGTTCGACGGCGTCAAGCGGACCTTCACCAAGCCGGTCCCGTTGTCGTCGGAGGTCCTGCTCGACCGGGAGCGATGTGTGTTGTGTGCCCGCTGCACCCGGTTCTCCACACAGGTCGCGGGTGATCCGCTCATCGAGCTCGCGGATCGCGGTGCGCTGCAACAGGTCAGCATCTACGCCGACGAACCGTTCGACTCCTACTTCTCCGGCAACACCGTGCAGATCTGCCCCGTCGGTGCGCTGACGGGGGCGCAGTACCGGTTCCGCGCCCGGCCGTTCGACCTGGTGTCGACGCCGAGCGTGTGCGAACACTGTGCGAGTGGATGCGCCCAGCGCACCGATCACCGCCGTGGAAAGGTGCTGCGCCGGCTGGCCGGTGACGATCCCGAGGTCAACTCGGAGTGGAACTGCGACAAGGGGCGATGGGCGTTCGCCTACACGTCGTCGCCCGACCGGATCACCGCCCCGCTCGTCCGGGACCGGCACGGCGATCTCCGTGAGGTGTCGTGGGCCGACGCCGTGCGCGCGGCGGCCGAGGGATTGACCCGTTCACCGGGCAACGTCGGTGTACTCACGGGTGGCCGGTTGACCGTGGAGGACGCCTACGCGTACTCCCGCTTCGCGCGAACCGTGTTGCACACCAACGACATCGACTTCCGCGCCCGAAGCCACAGCACCGAGGAGGCCGCCTTCCTCGCCGCGCGCATCGCCGGTCACGGACTCGCGACCACCTACGACGACCTGTCCGCCGCACCCGCGGTGCTGCTCGCCGGTTTCGAACCCGAGGAAGAGTCCCCGATCGTCTTCCTCCGTCTCCGGCGGGCAGTACGCACCGCCGGGCAGCGCGTCGCGACGGTCGCCCCGTTCGCGAGCCGCGGCGCCACCAAACTCGACGCCGCGGTCTTCCGGTCCGTTCCCGGCAGCGAGGCACAGGTGCTGCAATCGGAGGAGGTGACCGCGCACCTGCGGCCCGCCGGCTCGGTCATCCTCGTCGGTGAACGGCTGGCCACCCGGCCCGGCGCGTTGGCCGCTGTCGCGGCACTGGCCGACCGCACCGGCGCCCGGCTGGCCTGGATTCCGCGCCGCGCCGGCGAACGAGGCGCGCTCGAAGCGGGCGCCTTGCCTGGCCTGCTACCCGGCGGCCGGCCACTCGACGACGAGGACGCCCGTACGGCGGTGTCGGAGATCTGGGGCACCGATCTCGACCCGCGGCCCGGACGCGACACCGCCGGGATCATCGACGCCGCGCGCTATCACGGGCTCTCGCTGGTGATCGGCGGCGTTGACGTCGACGACCTCCCCGACCCCGTCGCGGCGACCGAGGCGCTGACCGCCGCACCGTTCGTCGTCAGCCTCGAGCAACGCCTCAGCGCCGTCACACGCTGCGCGAACGTGGTCTTCCCGGTGGCTGCCGTCGCGGAGAAGGAGGGCACGTTCGTCGACTGGGAGGGCCGCCCGCGGAGCTTCACCACCGCCCTGACGGACTCGGGCCACCTGTCCGACCACCGCATCCTCGACGCGATCGCCCGGCAGATGGGTGTCGACATGCGGTGCGCCGACGTCCCGACCATCCACATCGACCTGCGACGGATCGGCGCATGGTCCGGCCGGCGGGCCCCCATCGACGCCGATGACAGGCCGCAGCCCGGTCCGGCTGCCGGCCAGGCGGTTCTGGCCGGGTGGCACATGCTGCTCGACGACGGCCGGATGCAAGACGGGGAACCGCACCTCGCCGGCACCGCCCGTCCGTCGGTGGCCCGGCTCGCGCCGTCGACCGCCGCCGAAGCCGGTGTCGGGTCGGGCGACCTCCTGCGCGTCAGCACCGCCGACGGCGCCATCGTTTTGCCGGTGGAGATCACCGACATGCCGGATCGGGTCGTGTGGCTCCCGCTGTTCTCACCCGGCTCGCACGTCCACGCCGCGCTTCGCGCGCAGGAGGGTGACCTCGTGGCCCTCGCGCCGGCCCCGGTCGACGCCACCGACGCCGCAGGGGGTGCCGCGTGAACCTCGCCACCGACTTCCCGACCCTCGACGACTTCGGCCAGGACCCGATCTGGCTCGTCGTCGCCAAGGCGCTGGCCGTGTTCGTGTTCCTTGTGCTCAATCCGCTCATCGCCATCCTGCTCGAGCGAAAGATCATGGCACGCATGCAGACCCGCCTCGGGCCGAATCGGGTCGGCCCCAAGGGAATCTTGCAGAGCCTGGCCGACGGCGTGAAACTCGCACTCAAGGAGGGGATCATCCCCACCGGCGTCGACAAGGTGATCTATCTGCTGGCACCGATCATCGCGGTCGTCCCGGCGGTGATGGCCTTCGCGGTCATCCCGTTCGGGCCGATGGTGTCGGTCTTCGGTCACCAGACTCCGTTGCAGCTCACCGATCTCCCCGTCGGGGTGCTGTATGTCCTGGCGGTCACGTCGGTGGGTGTCTACGGGATCGTGCTGGCCGGCTGGTCGTCGGGCTCGACCTATCCGCTGCTCGGCGGACTCCGCTCGACGGCACAGGTCATCTCGTACGAGATCGCGATGGGACTCACCTTCGCCGCGGTGTTCCTCGACGCCGCGACCATGTCGACGTCGGGAATCGTTGCCGCCCAGGAACACCACTGGTACGTGTTGCTGCTGCTGCCCTCGTTCGTCATCTACGCCATCTCGATGGTCGGCGAGACCAACCGGGCGCCTTTCGATCTGCCCGAGGCCGAGGGTGAGCTGGTCGGCGGGTTTCACACCGAGTACTCGTCGTTGAAGTTCGCCATGTTCATGCTCGCCGAGTACATCAACATGGTCACCGTCTCCGCGCTCGCCACCACTCTGTTCCTCGGCGGTTGGCAGGCGCCGTGGCCGCTGAGCACGTTCGACTGGGCGAATTCCGGTTGGTGGCCCGTTCTCTGGTTCACGCTCAAGGTGTGGGCGTTCCTGTTCGTGTTCATCTGGCTGCGAACCAGTCTGCCGCGCTTGCGGTACGACCAGTTCATGAATCTGGGTTGGAAGGTCCTGATCCCCATCTCTCTCACCTGGGTGATGGTCGTCGCGATCATCCGCGCCGCCTTCGCCGGCGAGGACGCCGACCTCACCCGCGCGCTGGTCTCCGCCGGCGCCGGACTCGTCGTCACCGGGCTCATCGCCTACGCGGTGTGGCGGTTGATGCGGGTCCCCGACATCCCGGACCCGACGCAGGACTCCGCAGACCCGTCCGCCGCACCCGACGAGTTCGACCCGATGGCCGGCGGATTCCCCGTGCCGCCGATGCCCAGCACCGTGAGGGAGACCACCGATGCCTGACTTCCTGAAACCGGTGAGCGGATTGCGCGTCACCTTCGGCGGCATGTTCCAACCCACGATCACCGAGCAGTACCCCGAACAGAAACGGCCGACCGCAGCGCGCTATCACGGTCGCCATCAACTGAATCGGCACCCCGACGGTCTCGAGAAGTGCATCGGGTGCGAGCTGTGCGCGTGGGCGTGCCCGGCTGACGCCATCTATGTGGAGGGCGCCGACAACACACCCGACGAGCGCTACTCGCCCGGCGAACGGTACGGGCGCGTCTACCAGATCAACTATCTGCGGTGCATCGGTTGCGGGCTCTGCATCGAGGCGTGCCCCACGCGCGCGCTCACGATGACCAACGACTACGAACTCGCCGATGACAATCGCGCCGACCTCATCTACGAGAAGGACCGTCTGCTGGCCCCGCTGCAGCCCGGCGTCGACGCGCCGCCGCACGCGATGGCGCCGGGCTCCACCGAGGAGAACTACTACCGGGGCGAGGTGACCGCCGACGGCCGCGTGACCTTGCCCGATCCGACGGTCCCGACCAAACGCGAGTCGCGGTCATGACTCCCGGTGGCACCCTGTGGCTCGCCGACGAGGTGATGCGCACCTCCACCGGTGAGGCGATCCAGTTCTGGGTTCTCGGGGCCGTCGCGGTTGCCGGTGCGCTGGGTGTCGTCTTCGCCACCAAGGCCGTCTACTCGGCGATCTTCCTGGCCACCACGATGATCGTGCTGGCCGTCTTCTACGTCGCGCAGGGGGCGCTGTTCCTGGGCGTGGTGCAGGTGGTCGTGTACACCGGTGCGGTCATGATGCTGTTCCTGTTCGTCATCATGCTGATCGGCGTCGACTCCTCGGATTCACTACGGGAGACCCTGCGCGGCCAGCGGCTGTCCGCGGTGTTGATCGGTGTCGGCTTCGGAATCCTGTTGATCGCCGGGATCGGCAGCGCCACCGTCGGTGTCGTCACCGGTGCCACCGACCCCGGCGCCGTGGCCGCGCAGAGCGACGCCGGTGTCGAGGCCATCGCCGAGCTGATCTTCGTCCGCTACCTGTGGGCGTTCGAGCTCACCGGAGCCCTCCTCATCGCCGCCACGCTCGGCGCCATGGTGCTCGCGCACCGGGAGCGTTTCGGCCCACGACTCACCCAGAAAGAACTGTCGCAGGCGCGGTTCCGCAGTGGGGTCAACCTGACCCCGCTGCCGACACCCGGGGTCTACGCGCGACACAACGCGGTCGACGTGCCGGCCCGTCTGCCCGACGGGTCGCCGTCGGACCTGTCGGTCAACGCCATCCTGGCCGCGCGGACGCTCCGCACCCGCCCGGCCGACGACCCGGGGACCGACCGGTGAACCCGGAGAACTACCTCTACCTCGCAGCGCTGCTGTTCACCATCGGCGCGGCCGGAGTATTGCTGCGACGCAACGCGATCGTCGTGTTCATGTGCGTCGAGCTCATGCTCAATGCGGCCAACCTTGCCTTCGTCACCTTCGCCCGGATGAACCAGTCGTTCGACGGCCAGGTCATCGCTTTCTTCACCATGGTCGTCGCCGCGGCGGAAGTGGTGGTCGGGCTGGCGATCATCATGACCATCTTCCGATCACGCCGCTCGGCGTCGGTCGACGACGCGGATCTGCTGAAGAGGTAGAGGAGGATTGGTGAACGCCGAACTCACTGCGTCATTGCTCTGGCTGATCCCGGCTCTGCCGCTCCTGGGTGCGGCGATCCTCCTTCTCGGTGGTCGCGCCACCGACCGGTGGGGGCATCTGCTCGGGACGGGCCTCGCGATCGCGTCGTTTGCGGTGGCGCTGATCATGTTCACCGGCATGGTGTCCCGATCTGCTGACGACCGCGTCGTGTCGGACGTCCTGTTCAGTTGGGTACCGGTGGGCGAGCTCCAGGTCGACTTCGGGTTTCTCCTCGACCAGCTGTCGATGTGCTTCGTCCTGCTGATCACCGGCGTCGGCTCGCTCATCCACGTCTATTCGATCGGCTACATGCAGCACGATCCAGATCGTCGCCGGTTCTTTGCCTACCTCAACCTGTTTCTCGCGGCCATGCTCGTTCTGGTCCTGGCCGACAACTACCTGGGTCTCTACCTCGGCTGGGAAGGCGTCGGACTCGCGTCGTACCTGCTGATCGGTTTCTGGCAGCACAAGCCGTCGGCGGCCACCGCGGCCAAGAAGGCATTCGTCGTCAACCGGGTCGGCGACATCGGGCTCGCTGTCGCCCTGATGATCATGTTCGCCGCCTTTGGCTCGGTGGCCTTCACCGCGGTGTTCGACGGTGCTTCCCAGGCAGGCGAGACGACACTCACCGCACTGGGTTTCGTGCTGCTTCTCGCCGCATGCGGCAAGTCGGCGCAGGTGCCGCTGCAGTCGTGGCTGGGCGACGCGATGGAGGGCCCGACGCCGGTGTCGGCGCTGATCCACGCCGCGACCATGGTGACCGCCGGCGTCTACCTCATCGTGCGCTCGGGCCCGATCTTCGACCTCGCCCCCGCCGCCCAGGTCGGGGTCGTGGTCGTCGGCGCGGTCACCCTGCTGTTCGGCGCCGTCATCGGTTGCGCGAAGGACGACATCAAGAAGGCGCTCGCCGCGTCGACGATGAGCCAGATCGGGTACATGGTGCTGGCCGCCGGGCTCGGTCCGGCGGGTTATGCGTTCGCCATCATGCACCTCCTCACCCACGGGTTCTTCAAGGCGGGGTTGTTCCTCGGTGCGGGTTCGGTGATGCACGGGATGAACGACGAGACCGACATGCGCCGCTACGGCGGATTGCGCACCCTCATGCCGATCACGTTCGTCACCTTCGGCGTCGGGTATCTCGCGATCATCGGTGTGCCGCCGTTCGCGGGCTTCTACTCGAAGGATCACATCATCGAGGCCGCGTTCGGAGCGGGTGGAGCGAAAGGTCTGATCCTCGGTGGCGCCGCACTTCTCGGCGCCGGGATCACCGCGTTCTACATGACCCGGGTCATGTTGCTCACCTTCTTCGGCGAGAAGCGTTGGCACGACGGCACGCACGCGCCGGCACCTCACCCGCACGAGTCGCCGCGTGTCATGACCGGCCCGATGATCCTGATCGCGCTCGGCTCCGTTGCCTCGGGCGGCCTTCTGGCCATCGGCGGATCGCTGGAGACGTGGCTCGAACCCGTTGTCGGAGAACACACCGAGCACCATCTCGTCCCGGTGTGGGCCATGACGGCGATCATCCTGCTCGTGGTCGCCGTCGGCGTGGCTGTCGCCTACCGTCAGTACGCGACTCGACCGGTGCCGGTGACCGCGCCCGAGGACGTATCCGTGCTCACCGTCGCCGCTCGCCGCGATCTGTACGGCGACGCCGTCAACGAGGAGCTGCTGATGCGGCCGGGTCAGCGGGTCACCGCCGGCCTCGTCGCGGTCGAGTCCGACGGCGTCGACGCGCTCACCAGTGGTGTCGGTGATGCGGTGACCGGCGCGTCGCGTCGAATACGCGGGTGGCAGAACGGTTATGTCCGGTCGTATGCCTTGTCGATGTTCGCGGGTACCACCGTGATCGTGGCCCTGGTGATGGCGGTGAACGTCCTGTGAGCATCCCCTGGTTGACCATCCTCTGGGTTGCGCCCGCCGTCGGCGCGGCCCTTGTCCTCGCGGTCCCGGCGCACCGGGCGACCGCGGCGAGATGGTTCGCGCTCGTGGTGTCCGTGGCTGTCCTCGTCCTCTCGATCGGTCTCGCGGCCGGTTTCGATCCCGGTGGGGAGCGCTACCAGTTCGTCGAAGACGTCAGCTGGATACCGGCGCTGGGTACGCGGTATGCGCTGGGGCTCGACGGCATCGGACTCGTCCTGGTGCTGCTGACCGCGGCGCTCCTGCCCCTGCTGCTCGTGGCCGGCTGGCGCGATGCCGAGTCGGCGGGCTCGCTGGACAATTCGGGTGGCCGCGCGCAGAAGGGCCCGCACATCTACCTGGCGCTGTTCCTCGCCACCGAGGCGATGGTGCTGATGAGCTTCGTCGCGCTCGACGTGCTGCTGTTCTACATCTTCTTCGAGGCGATGCTCATCCCGATGTACTTCCTGATCGGCGGGTTCGGCACCGGACCCAACCGATCGGCGGCCGCGGTGAAGTTCCTGCTGTACAACCTCTTCGGCGGACTCCTTCTGTTGGCCGCGGTGATCGGACTCTACGTGGTGACCGCCCAGGACGGGGTGGGCCCAGACGGTGGCGGGACGTTCGCGCTGCCGGACATCGCCGCAGCTGTCGCGAGCGGACAGATCGACGACTCGACCGGGTTGGCCAAACTCCTGTTCCTCGGCTTCCTGTTCGCCTTCGCGGTGAAAGCACCGCTGTGGCCGTTGCATTCGTGGTTGCCCGACGCCGCCGTCGCCGCCACGCCCGCCTCGGCGGTGCTGATGATGGCCGTGATCGACAAGGTCGGGACCTTCGCGATGCTGCGATTCTGCATGCAGCTGTTCCCGGACGCATCCCAGTACTTCGCGCCGCTCGTCTGCGGACTCGCGGTCGTCAGCATCGTCTACGGCGCGGTCCTGGCAATCGGCCAGACCGACGTGATGCGGCTCATCGCCTACACCTCCATCTCGCACTTCGGCTTCATCATCCTCGGCATCTTCGCGATGACCGACCAGGGCCAGACCGGGTCGACGCTCTACATGGTCAACCACGGGATCTCCACCGCCGCACTGTTCCTCATCGCCGGCTTCCTCGTATCACGTCGTGGGAGCACCCTGATCGCCGACTACGGCGGCGTGCAGAAGGTCGCGCCCGTCCTCGCCGGCACCTTTCTCGTCGCCGGGCTCGCCACCCTCTCGCTCCCGGGGCTGGCCCCGTTCATCAGCGAGTTCCTGGTTCTCATCGGCACCTTCACCCGCTACCCGGTGGCGGCGGTGATCGCCTGCTCGGCGCTCGTCCTGTCGGCGATCTACATCCTGTGGACGTATCAGCGGATGATGGGCGGACCGACGAAACCGGCCGGCGACCGCTTGTCGTCGATGCGGGACCTGGCGGGTCGCGAACTCGTGGTCGTCGCTCCGCTGCTGGCTCTGCTCATCGCGCTGGGGGTGTATCCGAAGCCGATGATCGACCTGATAGATCCGGCGGTACAGGCAACCCTCACCACTGTCGGCGTCGAGGCGCCGGAACCGGCCGTCGCCGAGTCTGATCCGGAGGGCAACTGATGACATCGACCACCCTCGTCGACGGTCCGATGACGCTGGCCGCCATCGACACCCCCAGCGTCGAATACGCATCTCTCGCACCGATGCTCATCGTCTTCGGCGTGGGGGTCGTCGGGGTCCTGGTCGAGGCGTTCGCGCCGCGTCGTCTGCGGTATCCCCTGCAACTCTCGCTCGCGCTCGGCGGGTTGGTCGTCGGATTGGGTGCCCTGATCGCGGTGGCGGTCGCGCAGACACACGATGGCGCGAACGGCGAGTTCGCGATGTCGGGTGCGGTCGTGATCGACCGACCGGCACTGTATCTACAAGGGCTGCTGCTGATCATCGCGGTCATCGCCGTCGGGTTCATGGCCGAGCGCCGACTCGAGCGAGTGGTCGCACCGGTGACTATGCGAAGGCTCGCCGGGGTCGGCGGCGGAGACGACGCGATCACGCGTGGCGGCCCGGGCGGTGGCGGGGTGGACGCCGACATGTTCACCCCCTCGGGTGCCTCGGTACCCAACACCGATGCCGAGTTCGAGGCCACCCGCGCCGGAGCGGTGACGACCGAGGTCTTTCCCCTGGCCTTGCTCGCGGTGGGCGGGATGATGCTGTTCCCGGCGTGTGGGGACCTGCTCACGATGTTCATAGCGCTGGAGGTGTTCTCGCTCCCGCTGTATCTGCTGTGCGGACTGGCCCGGCGTCGGCGCCTCATCTCGCAGGAAGCCTCCCTGAAGTACTTTCTGCTGGGCGCGTTCTCGTCCGCGTTCTTCTTGTTCGGAGCGGCCTTCGTCTACGGCGCCACGGGTTCGCTGAACCTCTCGACGATCGGTGCGTCGATCTCGGCGACCGCCGACAGCGGCGGTGACACCACGCTGGCACTCATCGGGCTCGCACTGCTCGCCGTCGGCCTGCTCTTCAAAGTGGGTGCGGTGCCGTTTCATTCGTGGATTCCGGATGTCTATCAGGGCGCTCCGACGCCGGTCACCGCGTTCATGGCCGCCGCCACCAAGGTCGCCGCTTTCGGCGCGCTGCTCCGGGTCTTCTACGTCGGTTTCCCGGGGCTGCGTGAGCAGTGGGAACCCGCGTTGTGGGCGGTGGCCATCGCGTCGATGGTCATCGCCTCGGTCATGGCGGTGACCCAGAACGACGTCAAGCGGATGCTCGCGTACTCGTCCATCGCGCACGCCGGGTTCATCCTGCTCGGCCTGATCGCCTTCGACGAGGCCGGACTCGGCGCCACGCTGTTCTACCTCGCCGCCTACGCGTTCACCACTCTCGGCGCCTTCGCCACCGTCGCCGTCATCCGCGAGCCCGACACCGACTCCGGTCCCTCCGCCCGCACAGTCGCCATCCACGGCACGGCACCGCTGCCGCGAAACCCACACCTGTCCGGCCGCGAGGCCACCGACCTCACCCAGTGGTCGGGGTTGGGGCGCCGTTACCCGCTGGTGGGCGCCATGTTCTCGGTGTACCTGCTCTCGTTCGCAGGCATCCCGCTGACCAGTGGCTTCATCGCCAAGTTCGACGTCTTCGCCGCCGCGGCCGGTTCCGGCGGCGGCGTCCTCGTGGTCATCGGCGTCATCAGCAGCGCCATCGCCGCCTACGTCTACGTCCGCATCATCGTCGCCATGTTCTTCGACGACGTCCCCACCTCCGGCGCCCCGCACGTGGTGAAACCCAGCGTGCTGACGACGACCGGCATCGCCCTGTGCACTCTGGCGACGGTCGCGCTCGGTGTCTTCCCACAGCCGCTACTCGACCTCGCCGACGCGGCGGCGGTGTTCTTGCGCTGACAGATGATCAGGAACGGATCTGTCAGCGAAACGTCGACCACTGCGGAGTTGTGCAGGATCGTGCACGGTCACATATCGAGTTGGGGCATTTGGGTCCGGTATGCGACGCATACTGCCCCCGCGTCAGGCACTATGGTCGCGCTACGTCGTCCAAACGCATCGTCCGACCTGCGGGTCTTCTCTAGCCGATGTCCCGTCTCCGTCAACGCTCAGCAAAAGACCGAGCGGCAACGGATATTGTGAGCGATCCATCAAAATAGGAGCGCCGCCAATGTCTGATCTCGACCCCCTCGGTGAGCGTCTACGCCTAATGGCGGTGTCTCAGGCAAAAGTGACCGATCACCGATCGGTTGCCGGAATCGTTCGGGTGGACGTTGATCACGCGGCGTATCAACGCGACCCAGCAGCGGCACGGTGCGGCCTCCTCGACCGCTACGTCGCCACCGCTCACGCGGACCGTGACGGTCGTGACACGATCTCCATCGCCCTGACGAGATTCATCGTCGATTCTTCGGTCGACGTGAATGACCTGCTCGATCACGCCTTCGTGGAGTCTCGTAGCCTCCCCGGGTGGATCGAGGAACGGGCGGACCGATACCCGATCAGCGATCGCACCGAAGGCGGAACCATCCAAGCCGGGCACTGGGTCGGCCCGGACGGACGGTCGCGGTATCTCGCGAACAAGGACGTGCTGTACCAACGAGCGAACGTCGTGTATCTGCTGCAGACTTCTGCAACCACCGCGTCCACCAGCACGACGGTGCAGGCAGGTTTGCAGGACATCGTGGTGTCAGCCCACCTCGAGGATTGAGAGCGACATGGTGACCCGGCACTCCGTTGTGTCCAACCTGGAGTCGGCCATGAACACCGTCATCCACTTCGTCGCCGATCCGAATGATGCCAGCTGGTACAGGGGTGACGCCGAGCGACATACGCTCTACCTGCGTATGGGCAACTTTCCCGATGAAGAGGCGTTCTCGCTGTACCTCGGTCACGGCAGATGGATGGACTTCTCAACTCCTCCGGCCACTTGGACGATCGCGACTCCGACACAATGGCCGCCAACTGCGCGTCCTCGGTTACCCAAAGGCGAGTTCCACGAGTGACACTCGCCCACTTCTCAGCTGAACCGTTCCCGGGTGCAACCATGCCATCCTGGAACCCGTGGATCTGATCAGGCACTTGCGGTTCTTCGTCGCCGTGGCCGAGGAGGGCCACTTCGGCGAGGCCGCTACGCGCCTTGAGATGACGCAGCCGCCGGTGTCGCAGGGTCTGCGACGCCTGGAGACGCAGCTGGGACTCCAACTCATCCGGCGCACCACTCGCGGCGCCGAACTCACCGATGCCGGACGCGAACTGCTTCCGCGCGCACGTCTACTCGTCGACGACGCTTCGAGATTCGTCGGCGAGGCCCGGCGGCTCCACGAGCGCACAGGGGTATTGCGTTGGGGTACCCCATCACTGGTCGGCCCGACGGTCACGGCCACGCTGGCACGCCGCATCGCCGGAGTCGCGTCCGGACAGGACACGGTCAGCTCCTCGACGGTAAATCTCGTCGAACAGGTGTCGGCCGGGTCACTCGACCTTGCGGTCGTCGAAGCGCCGTGTGTCACCGGCTCTTTGACCACCGGCCCGATTGTCGTCCTCAAGCGTTCCGTCGTGGTGCCCGCTTCGCATCCGACAGCAGATGCCGACCGGCCGCGCCTGCGTCAACTCGCGGGGTTGCACTTCTGCCACACACCACGGTCGTTCAACCCGCCTGCGCACGACCAGCTGATCGACCGGCTCCGAGAGTCCGGCCTCGACCCCCAGCTGAATCCGGTGACGTCCGCCGACCAGGTACTGGCCGCAGTAGCTGCCGGGCACGCCTTCGCGCTGACCGTCGATCGCGGTGTCCTCGCCGCGGTCGATGCCGTCCGCTGTCTCACCGTCGGACCGGACGCCACCGCGCTGCGCCTTCGCGTCGTCTACCGCGAACCCGGCCTCAGCGAGGTGGCGGAGGTCGTCACCGCCGCCCTCTACCGGATCGGCAAGGCGACGTGAGCTCGTCGGCGCCCCTGCCCGAGTCGGTCCGCACCGAGCTCGACCGCGCTGTCCACGAGACCTTCGCCGACGCCGGCTGTTCGGGATGCGTGCATGTACGGACGATCGGGCCGACGCCGGTCGAGTACTGCCACGACGCCGACACCCCGGTCGTCCTCGCGTCGGTGTACAAACTCGCGGTGTTGGTCTCCCTGTGCCGCATGGCAGATCGCGGCGACATCGATCTCACGGCGTCGATCACCATCGATCCCACCCGGTGGGCGCAGGGCCCGACCGGGCTCGCACTGTTCTCGGACCCGGTCACCATTTCCTGGCGCGACCTCGCCACCTCGATGATGACCGTCTCGGACAACGTCGCCGCCGACGTCATACTCGCCCACATCGGACTGCCGCAGATCCACGACGACCTGGTCGACCTCGGCCTCACGCACACCCGCATCGTCGGTGGTGTCGCCGAATCGCACGCACGTCTGCAGCGGGAGACCGGCACGAGCACCGTCGCCGAAGCGTTCGCCGCCCTGGCCGATCCCGACTTCGACGCCTCGGTCAGCGCCTACGACGCCGCCTACTCCAGTGCCGCGACACCGCGCGACTGCACGACGCTGCTGGACGCGATATGGACCGATCGCGCAGCGTCCGCGACGTCGTGCGAGTTCATTCGCCAGACGATGAGGAAACAGGTCTTCACCTCGCGCCTCGCTTCGGGGTTTCCGTTCCGCCGGGTGAGCGTCGCGGGTAAGACGGGCACGCTCGTCGCCGTTCGCAACGAGATCGGCGTCATCGAGTTCCCCGGCGAAGTGCCGATCGCGGTCGCGGTGTTCACGATGAGCGCGAGATCTGAGATGGCACTACCCGAGGTCGACCGCGCCATCGGAGAGGTGGCCCGCGTGATCGTCACCGAACTCCGAAGACCGGACGACTGACCGGAAACCGGACCAGGAACAGCGACGATAGCGAACCGCTATCGGCCGATCGCGTGCCGAAACTTGGCATCACGGCGTCCCGATGGGTTGGCTCGGGTCATGCGTCGATGGTGGGCACTGGTGAGTGCATGTATGGCGATCGTGGGCACGATGTCGGGTTGCTTCCTGTCCTCAGAATCACCTGAGGACGCGCTACGGTCGTTCGCGGCCGCGCTGCAGGAGGGCGATGCCACCAGAGCCGCGGCGCTCACCGACGATCCGACCGCGGCAGGCGCGGCGATCACCGCCATGTTCGATGGCATGGGCCGCACGCCCAAGCTCTCGGTCGCGGCCGACCTGGTCGACGACAAGGAGGTCAGCGGCACACTCGACCATCGCTGGCAGATCCGCGATCGGAGCGTCGAGTATCAGACCTCTGTCGTTCTCGCCGAGTCGGATTCCCACTGGAAGATAAGGTGGCAGCCCTCCGTCCTGCACCGGCAACTCCGTGCCGGGGAATCGTTCTCGTACAGCGACGATCGCGCCTACCGGACGCCGGTCCTCGACACCAACGATCGGCCGCTCATGACCTGGCAGGCCGTCACCCTGGTCGCGTTGCAACGCGCGCAACTCGATTCGGCGGAGATGCTCGCCCGCGCCCTCCGACCCGTCGAACCCGGTATGACCGCCGCCGGTATCCGCGCGGCCTTCGCAGGCAACAATGCGCCGCAGCACACGGTGATCCGGCTCCGCGAGTCCGATCTCCGGCGCGTCCAGCGCTCGGTGGAGCCGATCCCGGGTGTCGCGCTCAACGAGCAGGGCGCGCTGCTCAGCGCCACCAGAGCACTGCATTCGCCGGCGATGTCGGGACTCGAGGAGATCTGGCGCGAGCACATCGACGCCACGGCGGGGTGGTCCGTCCAGATCGTCGGCGCCGACGGCACACCCACTCATCTCGTCGACTCGGCGCAACCCGGTGTCACGCCACCGGTACGCACGACCCTCGATCGCGATGTCCAGACCCGTGCGCAACTCGCCGTCGACGGCGAACGACGCCCTGCCATGGTCGTGGCCATCAAGCCGTCCACCGGGGGCATCGTCGCCGTCGCGCAGAACGACGCCGCCGACAGGTCGGGATCGGTCTCACTGTCCGGGCTCTACCCTCCGGGTTCGACGTTCAAGACCATCACGACCGCAGCAGCACTGGACGCCGGAGCCGTGCAACCGACGTCACAGGTCCGCTGTCCTGGCCGCACCACAATCGAAGGTCGGACGATCCCGAACGAGGACGACTTCGACCTCGGGACCGTGCCACTGTCAACAGCTTTCGCGCGCTCGTGCAACACGACGATGGGCGCCCTCGCGAACAGGCTGCCCGACGACGCGCTCACCGCCATGGCACGACGGTTCGGCATCGGCGCGGACTACACCGTTCCGGGCCTGACGACCGTCACCGGGTCGGTGCCCCGCGCCGATTCGCCTGCGTTGCGGGTCGAGAACGGTATCGGTCAGGGTACGGTGACCGTCAGCCCCTTCGGTCTCGCCCTGGCCGAGGCGAGCCTCGCGCGCGGTGAGACCGTGACCCCCGGCCTGGTTCGCGGAAGGGACACGACGGGAGACGTGGAACCGCAACAGATCCCGGGCGACACCACTCGTGCGCTCCGAGGCATGATGCGTGACACCGTCACCCGCGGGACGGCAACCGCACTACGCGACATCCGCGGCCTCGGCGGCAAGACCGGCACGGCGGAGTACGGCGACAACAAGAACCCGCATGGCTGGTTCGCCGGGATCGTCGGGGACCTGGCGTTCGCGACGCTCGTCGTCGGAGGCGGGTCGTCCGCACCCGCTGTCGAGGTGACCGGAGAGTTCCTGCGGCCGCTGAGCGAGTGAGCGCTTCCGCAAAGTGCGGGAAAGGTACCGGATTCCGGGACGAATCCCGCACTCTGTCAACGGGTCGTCACGACGCCGGCTCGAGGTCCTTTCGGTACAGGGTCTTGCCCGACGCGTCGACCAGATCCACGCTCAACACTTTGGTCCTGCCGTCGATCGTCACCTCGCCGAAGTGTTGAAACCCCTCCGCCGGTGACACATTCGACTCGGTGGGCGCGTGGACGAATTCGTATTCGGCACCGAATGTGCTGTCCAACGGGCTCTCCGGGAACGCACCGGCGTGCAACGGGCCGGCGACGAACTCCCAGAACGGCGCGAAATCCTTGAAGCCGGCGCGGTCTGGCTCGTAGGAGATCGCGGCAGTGTAGTGGACATCGGCGGTCAGGAACACCACGTTACGGACGTTCTTCGTCTGAGACAAGATGCGAGAGAACGCGATCTCACGACCAAGCGGATCGCCGGCATCACCCTGGGCCACCGCTTCCATTGCCTTCGGACCGTCCGGCGGTGTCGTGTTCTTGTCCGCCACGACGATGCTCAGCGGCAGGTCATTGGCG